>Ga0156394_1071_pt2 | contig 43605 bp, 39 predicted proteins | sample RifOxyA3_FD_108038 | JGI IMG/M metagenome (GOLD analysis project Ga0156394, IMG submission 108038) | Lentisphaerae bacterium RIFOXYA12_FULL_48_11 | reverse complement strand
TTCCAAACGTTCTACGCAGGAACCGGCGATCACGTTCCTCCGTAAAAAGTTTGAACATTAATACACTGACAAAAGTCGACAAGTTACCGGCAACCAGCGGCGAAGCGCTTAGCACCATATTTAATTCTTCGAACGCATACCTGGTAAAAGCAAAAACCCCGCCTACGGTCATCGCCATGATAATCCAGGAAAACCTCACATTTATGAGCGCATATGCCAGTCCGCCAACCAAACACAGAACCAGGAGCATAATCGCATCCAGGCGTGGCACATCCGATGTTTTCTTTAAAAGATTGCCGGTTGCCAGCGTGTTAAAAGAATTCACTATCACTTGTATGCCGAACATCGCGCGGAAAGGTGTCTGCTGGATATCACCTATTCCCAGGGATGTTCCACCGGCAAAGACAAATTTACCGAGATATTTCGAGAACTCCTCGCGATAGAAGTCATGCAACGCATCTACCGCCTGCCGCTCCGTCAGGTAATATTTAGAATCCTGCTTCATCGTGGCGGCAAATTCAGGATATTTCTCGTAGAGAGCCCCCAGCATTCCCGGTTGCGGCTCATTTCGTACAAAGAATTCGTTATAAAGGAAATATCTGCATTCAGCTGGCCGTTCATTTAAATACGCCAGCAGTACCTCTGGGTCCTCCATTTTATTCCGGAGATGAAAGAACGCCTGTTTCTGGATTTCTGCCGCTTTGCTCTGGCAATAGCCCAGGAACCAAGCCTCAAGTCCCGCAATGTCATATTCGTTGGTATCAATCTTGCCCTGTTTGTTCAGGTCGGGAATGTCAGGAATAGGCGGGGACAAATACATCCGGGAATAACTTTCTGTCTGAACCCGGCTGAACATCTTGCGTTCGCCGGTATTAACGTCATCGTAATAATTACCCTCTGTACCACCATAATTTATGTAAAAACAGCCGCGCCCGGCTGTAGGGATTTCAACATCAGTCCGCTTGTACCAGACCACGTTGACTTTATCGGCTTTGATGCTTCTTGCAGCCCCCACAACCTCCCAGCCATCGAGTATTTCCACCTTGCCTTCACCGGTACGGACGGCATGAATCACAAACGGGATAGAACCATTTGAGATCAAACCTGTCCCGCTACTGCTTGTAAGCAGGCGGCCAAGATTTGCATTGTAGGAATAATCAGCAGGTGGCGCCAGCCTCGCCACTTGCCCCGTCAAATCGTTGAAGCTGTACAGGCTGACCTGGGTACGTGAAGTCCGAGAATCAATCTCCGGCACGCTGGCGCCGCTGAGCACAATCTTGTCAGCCAGGTACTGCACTGATCCTTTTCCAACATAATAATAATCCCTTATCAGCTGAAGAACAGCCGAAGGCAGGTACCACGTTGTTCCATCTTCTTTCACGTATACGTAGTACAAAGGCCAGCTGCGGATCTTGCCGTCCATATCCTGCGGCACATTGATGGCGGCCGGAGTGGAATTCATAATGTAGTCTGTCAGAATCGGCTCAAGCGAGCCAAAGACAAGCGCATTTTCAACGTTTGTGGTCTGGACTGCATTCTTCAGAACCTCCTTCTCGTTTAACGCTATCCGCTCCAGGTATTCCGGTGGAAGATCCTGCCTTGGACGATCTATGAGCTGGACATCGAGATAGACATTTGGATGCTGAGACAGCACGCCGGTAATTGCGGAATCCATATCACTGAACAGCGAGGCTATCTTCGTCTTGATCTGGTCATCCACGTCCAGGAAGTTCATGAGATATTCCGGGGGCTGTTCAGGATTTATAAACAGGAGATCCACCATCACCCGGCGCGGCGAGAACTTCTCAAGCTTACCAAGCACATCGGCATGCACATAACGCTTCCACGGCCACCTGCCTATCACAGCCTGTGAGTCCTCGTCGAAAGCAAGCAGACATGACCTGTCGGAAACATGACGGTTTATTTCATCCATCCCTGGTTCGCGCATCCGGAACAGGTTGTCACCGACAACGTTTTCAATGGCAGAAAAGAATTGTGTGCGTTTTGAAACCTCCAGAATAACAAAGAAAATAACCAACGCGGCCAGAACACCAAACAGCGTTGTTCCGGTCTTACCCCTGAACAACCTGCCGAAATTATATCTTTGGTTTTCTGATGCCATGCGAAAAAGAGAGTAACACGACAGGCAACTTATGAAAAGCCGCTAAATTGAAGGAATTGCATGTGAAAGATTTCGTCGGAGATAGCGGAATGGACCGGATAGACGGTATGTAAAAGAATACGCTGATGACAGCGTACGCTACAGAGATGTAGTGCGGCACTGTGTGCCGCAACCGCCGCACACCAGTCTCCGTCTAAAGACTTCCGCCTTCGCTAAAGCTACGGCGTGACAAGACGCCGTGGCAAGCAGTGCGGCGCTACAGTTCTGCACGGCCTCTGTTTCATGTCAGTGTCGTGATGGAGGCGGGCCGGTTAACAGATAGACCACTACACCACGGAAAGCGTAAAATGTGAAAAAAAAGATGAGCAGAAGAGACAAAGGAAATAAGAGACAGTGGAAAGAGAAGTCAGGAACCAGAGGTATGTTGTCCCGTGCGTGGCGTCCGTCTGCGGAATGCTGTCAGTTTCGCATATTCGCCGGCGGCAGCCAGAATAATTGTCCAGGAAAGAATGATTGCCACATTCCTGAACGGAAGGTCTATAGCGCTGTGCAGACAAGTCATAAGAATACCCAGCATGGGAAATAAAATCAAAGGATGGTTCCACATCGGATAGCGCAGGATCGGCCATAGCAGGACAGCAACGGCAAGAAGAATCAAACCCAGACCTACGACCCCGAACTCTGCCAGGTACTGCATGAAATCGTTATGAACATTTGCCCGGCCTGCCTCCTTGAGAAGAACCCAGGCCTTATCCGGCATGTAAGTCCCTACCAAATGCCTGTATCCCCATCCTCCGACCCCGAACCACTTGTTGTCGTTCCAGATCTGTTTGGCGGTAACAACCTGCCACCATCGCGTGGTAAAATCTTTTGCCAATTCCTTGCTGTCCGCCATACCTGCCAATTCCCTGGCAACCTTTTCCCTTGCCGTACCCGACACGGCATAGAACGTCAGGCAGGAGAATATGACAACACCCACAATAAGGTTAAGCCGCATTACGGGAGGAAACCTCCTGAATACAATCACGCAGGCATACACCACACCAATAGCCATAACCGCCCAGACAAAAATCGTTGAAGCCGCCACAAGTGACAGGTGCACCGATATAAGGGCAAACAGACTGGCAGCTGAAAACACTCCCAGCCACATCAATCGCCGCCGGGCAGTCTTGTCAAATAACAGGTATCTCAGAAGGAATCCGACAGAGAGGCAGAACATGATAAGGAAAAATTCACCTGAATGATTCTGGTATGAGAATGAAGCATAGAAATGTGTCTTTTGCGGCCATGTCCACAGAACATTTCTTGTTCCAGACAGGAATTGTATCACCCCGAACAAGCCCAACAAGCCGGCATTGATGATACAAACGCTCAGCAATGTTCTTATGCCCGATCTTGTTGAAAGACCATGCCTTATGCAAAGGGCAGCCGTAAATGCGGGCAAAAACCATACAAACATTTCTGCCGCCTCTTTCTTACGTATCGACGAAGGTAGAAAAGGAATTACAGGCTCTGAAAAACTCCACGAGGAATCAATCTGGTTAAAATAAATAAAGCGACCGCCATTGTACCACTGCAGGGCAAGGAAGACAAAGAACAGACCCGCAATGGCAAACAATGGATCCTTCAGCAACCCGGATAATGAGTGCCGGACTCCTGACACAACAGCCTGATCATTTCTCGCAGCACTGCGCCCTGCAGTTAACTGCAAAAAGAGAAGAACGAGACAAAAAAACGACAACCAGATGATTGGCGGCTGGTATCCATGAGAACTGCCGCCCCTCATCCATGTTGTATAGACAACCAGAAGCGATAAAAGGATAAGCATCATAGGGAAAGCCAGTTATAAGTTATCAGTTAATAGTGTATAGCGAACACCATTAACTCGCATCCAGTATCCTGCAACTAGAAACCATTAACCAATAACTAATAACCCTCAGTACGAACACAACGCCCCAATCGTCACCTGGGTCTGGTCATAATCATTCGAATCCAGCGTCGAATTCTTATCCTCATACTTACCTTCCAGATAGATCTTGAGATACTTGGAAGGCGCATTGTAAGTCAGGCGGACAGTACCAGTCAGTGTATCATCCTGCTTTGTCATTGATTCGCCACTTACCACAACATCATTCAAATAATCGTTCCTTGCATAAGCGCCACTGCCCATCAAAGAGAAACTCTCCACAAAAGCCCATTTCGCACCTAAAGTGGCCCTTGTTGTAAGGTTATAGTTGTTTTCGTCAAGTACGCTGGGTTCGAAACCATTCCTCGCGTTCATGAATACGTTGACCTTTTCAGTCGCCTTCCAATCCGCTCCTGCATCGAAAGCAAGCCTGGTGGCCTCATCTTCACCGCTGAGATTCATGACACCAATACCGGCTTCACCGGTGAGTTTCTCGGTCTGTCTCGACTTCACACCAAACAGCGCAGAAACACATGTCCCATCCTTGACATTGGCGTCGCTGGACTGGAAATTGGCCCCGATCTTGACTTTGCCGGCCGTTTTATCGGTCATATCATGCAAGCCAACAAGACTTACAATATGCTCGTTCCAGTCAAACTGGCGGGGTGATTCATAATCCGTGTCGCTGAAACTATATGATAAATCGGCATTCATCTTCTCAGTGATCTTGCTTCCAGCATGCGTACCTAACCGCATCAACTTACGTGCTTGAATGGAACCGACAGCATAATCAAGTGACTGTATATCTTCGTAAGATTCATTAACTCCAAAGCTGAAACGTCCCATCTCCGGCCATTCAAGATTGATAGATTCTCCAAAGTCATCATGATCCTCATCTTTGAGATCCAAATATTTCTCGGAAAGACCCCAGAGGTCAGCATCCAACTTGACCTTTTCAGATGTATTCTTGAACCCCGCCCCGATCTTCAGCCGGAAAGACACGTCGTCTTTCTCATTGCTGGGCTGGGTTTCCACGTTTGAGTCATATATGGACATGAGATCGGCATAAGGCAAAAGCCGGTAATCGCCGATTTTGATTCCTTCATCTTTTGACTCTGCTGCATTCAAGACCTGCGCAGCAACAAAAAGACAGCCCACAAGACATGCTATAACAGATACTCTCTTCACGTTAACCTCCCTTGTTAGAACACACGTTCAGGCACATAGACCACATCGCCGGGCCTGAGTTTGATATCACTGTCCAATTCCCCCTTGTCCCCTACTGACTGCAAATTTACTTCAAACTGTTCCACCTTTCCAGCGATTTCACGGGTAATTTTGATACCCGTAAGCTTGGCGCTGGAATCAAGGCCCTCTGCCAATTGGATTGCCATGCTCAGCGCCAAATCACGCGTGGGAGGAATATTGATTCGGCCTGGCTTCTTCACCCGCCCCAGAACCGTCACATATCCCCACGGCGATACCGATCCGGTCGTATCAGTTTTCAGAACAAAATCAACATCAATCATCGGTTCCCGGAGGTATACACTGTACAAATCCTTCAGCTTGTTCGCCAGTTGCCGAATAGTCATACCATCCACATTTAACTCTCCGACAAGCGGCAGGGCTATGGTACCGGAAGGAGACACCCTTTTCTCAGGCTCATCAACCTCTTTCCTGCCCGAAGCCAGGACATTAATTTTCAGCATGAAGCCGGGCTTCAGCAATGGCTCTTTGGCCACCATGCCTGAACGTATGTCATCAACCTGTTTTGTATCCACTGGAATCACAACAGGTGCGCTAACTGGTTCAACGGGAGTTTCAGGAGTAACTTCTTTTTTGACAGGTTTCTGAAGCGTAATATTCTTTTTCTCTGACTCCTTATCTGTGTTTTCGCGCTTACCGGCTGCTTTTGCAGAAGGTTCTTTAGAATCTGATTTGTCCCTCCTGAACCAGCCAAACCATCGCCAAGTCTTTTCTGCAGGTTCCTTACGCTTGAAAAAACTCCCACGCGCATCCCTGTCAAAGATATGACCAACCTTGACATTCTCCTGTGGAGTTTTGGAGGCTGAAACAACCACATTCGTTTTATCCTTCGTGATTGGCTGTTTAGTTTCCTTTACAACCTTATCATCAGCTGGACGCGCACCTCCCCATGGCCGCCACCATCTGGTTTTGCCTGACGATGGATTATTAGTTACCGTGGCACTGTCCGGATGCAATCCCTTTTGCCCGGCTGTTTCCGAGGCAACAGTCACGGGAACATCCTTGGTCTTTTTATCCGTCTTCACAGCAGATCCAGAACCTGCCGGCTGCGGGGTATGGGGTAAAGACTGTTTTCCAAACGGCCACAGGAAAGAATACCATCTTCGCTGTTCAACCTTTGGGCCGGCTGTTGTCGATTGTCCCTTTTTGACCGGCAACGCCGACGCTTCAACCCTGTTGCTTGTTGCGTTTTGCCCATCAGCAACAGTTTTCTTTATGCTGGCAATTTCCCGTTCAAGCACCTTATCTCTTCGCGCTATCAGTTCATCGGACAAACCTGACCCGCCAGCCTTCTCATCAGAATTATCGGGCGTACGGCAACCGTTCACTTCCACAAGAAACAGACAAAGCCAGACACAGCGCAGTGAAACTGCGATAATTCCATAAACATTTCTCTTAATTATCATGGTCGGGAAGTATAACTGTGGTTACGTTCACATTCCAGCAGTAATGTAAGCGATAAACTGAATGGGTGTAATTCAAAAATGTGGGTCCATTCTCCATTTTCCGCGTCCGCGCGGAATGGAAACCACAGATAGCCGAAGCTTCGGCTCGAATGGACCGTAGAAACGGTATGTAAAAGAATACGCTGATGACAGCGTACGCTACAGATCGGAACGATGCGTTGTGGACAACGCACGCTTCTTGTAGAGTCGGCTGCCAGACCCGCCGATGATCTCAGCAAAGGCTGGGTCCAAGCCGAAATAGATCGAGACCGCTCGTGGTGAATCCTCGCGATGAACCGGCCCGGAGCCAGATCTTTCAGGGCAAGAAACATAACCTGATGTAGTGCGGCACTGTGTGCCGCAACCGCCGCACACCAGTCTTCCGTCTAAAGACTTCCGCCTTCGCTAAAGCTACGGCGTGACAAGACGCCGTGGCAAGCAGTGCGACGCTACAGTTCTGCCCGACCTCTGTTTCAGGTTAGTTTGTGACGGAGGCAGCTTCTCCCGCGTGCCACGTCATCCGACATGGTTAAAAGAGGCCGGATGGTGGAATTGTCAGGTTTCAGGTCTCAAGATTCATCCTTCTCCTCACACCCAAACATATTCTCCGGCACATATTTCAGTACAAGTCCGCGCAATTCCTTAACATCGTTCCCAAGCACGGATTGTTCGATTTGAGACAAGTCGACAAGTGCTTCATCCACGTGATCGTCGCCACGCTTGAAGACCCATATGTTTTTATGGTCCGTCTGGACAACATTCTCGTCTTCAGTCATGACTTCCTCAAATTCCTTCTCGCCGGGTCGTAATCCGATAAATTCAATCTTTATATCTTTTTCCGGAACAAGGCCCGAAAGTTCAATCAGCTTTTTCGCGAGGTCAACAATCCTGATGGACTCCCCCATATCGAGCACCATGATCTCGCCATTTCGACCGATAGTGCCGGCAAGAAGAACAAGATCAACTGCCTCTGGTATCGTCATGAAAAAGCGTTTCACATCCGGACTGGTGACGGTGACCGGCCCACCCCTGGCTATCTGTTCCTTGAACAAGGGAATCACGCTTCCACTGCTCTCCAGTACGTTACCGAACCGTACGGACACAAATGTTGTACCGTTAGATGGAAGTTCTGCAATCACGCGTTCGGCGATTCTCTTGGAGGCCCCCATTATACTCGTTGGCCTCACAGCCTTGTCGGACGAGATCATCACAAACCTGTCAACCTTGCGTTCAACAGCAACCTTTGCAAGCCTTGCGGTACCAAGCACATTAGTTCTGAAACACGCGGTTACATTGGACTCCATTAAAGGCACGTGCTTATAAGCCGCAGAGTGGTAGATAATATCAATTCCGCCGGCCTGGTCTATTGCCGCATGGACTTCTTCCGGGTGTCGAATGTCACCTGCAAAAGCGATTATCTTCATGTTTGGACATTGTTTTTTAAGTCTTCTCTCTATTTCATACAGGCCAAACTCGGAGATTTCAAAAAGCACCATACATGATGGTTCATACCCGGCGATCTGCCTGCAGAGTTCCTGACCGATACTGCCGCCTGCACCGGTTATCATCACTTTCCTGCCTTTTACAAACCGTCGTACTTCCGAGCGGTCAAGATCAGCCGTCCCCCTGCCCAGTAAATCTTCAATATCAACTTTCCTGATGGAAGATACATTCAAGCGACCTGTCGCCAGTTCAGCCAGTGAAGGAATTGTACGGAAACTTATCGGCCGTTTGATACTACTACACTGATCAACAATTGTATTCATCTGGCCGGGCCTGTTGAAAGGCGGGAGCACCAGCACACAGGACGCGCGGTTCTTCTCAACTATTCTCCCTATTTCACCAAAGCTGCCGGAAATATCTATGCCATGGATGGTCGTGCCATCCTGAGCGGAATCATCCGTGACAATCGCCACGAATTTGCCGAGCCGGATATTGCGTGTTCCCCTGATCAGCAGATCCAGATCCTCGGTCCGTCCGACCAGCACGATCCTATCCTCCTCCTTTTCGAAATCTCCACCTCTATGCTGGCGAAAATACCTTATGGCAAACCTGCCGCCGCCGATCCAGGCTGCGATAAAAAGATAGTCTAAAAAGAACATGGATCTTGGAATGCCGGCAAAAGTGAATCCTTGTGCGGCAAGAATCACAAACATGGAAGCTATTATTGCGCAGAAAACAGCCAGCGCTGTTCTGGCCAGATCATCAATACTGAAATATGCCCAAAGTCCCGAATACAGCCGGAAAAGGTGAAACATCAACAGGCACACAATAAGCAGAATCGGCAAGGTATTCAAAAAGACGATTTGTGCAACGAAAGGAACGTCGAAATCAAACCTCAACTGAAACGCCAGCCAGTGTGAAACACATATTCCCAGGAAATGCCAGACAACGATCAAAGTCCTTCTGATGAATGGACTCTCAATTACTATCCCACTAATACTCTGCATTTTGCTATTATCAGAATTCATTGGTGTTTTATGCAAGTATAAACAGCTTTATGGACGTTTTATGCAAGATAAACTAATACAAACGACATAATTCTTTGGGCAAATGCCCGCAGAAGATACCGGATCTGGACGCTTCGCCGAGGCGTCCTTGGACGGGTCGGCGCCCCGTCCCTACCACGCACCGAATATGTCGATTGTATTAGTCCCTTCCCCGTCTTTTTTGCAACTCAAAACCTGAAACCCAGGATTCTCTTTCTGCTTGGTGACCTTGGTGGTAAATGAGAGCCGAACAGGCGCGACACGCCCAACCTTTGGCTGGGCCTTCGCCGCCCCGAGGTTGACATACAGCACACATTATAGTACTAATATTAGCACTCTGAAAGGTAATATTATGAGCACTTTAACTGCGGCTGAGCTGAAAAGAGGAGGCGTTTCTGCGCTGACACCTGCTTTGGACAAAGAAGGTGAAGTTATCATCACTGTACACGGCAAGGCTCGTTTCGTGGTAATGACGGCAGAGAAGTACGACACACTGCGCGAACTGGAACTCTCTGAAGCTGTTCGGGAAGCAAGGGCCGACTACAATGCAGGACGTATTGCGGACAACACTGTAACAAAACACCTTAAGCGTATTACGGATGAAATATAAACTGGTCTTCACTCAAAGCTATACCAGGCGCGCAATCAAGTTCGTTCGAAAACACCCGGAAATTCTCATACAATATCAGAAGACTCTCGAATTACTGGAATTAAACCCATTCCATCCTTCTCTGCGCCTGCATAAACTTAAAGGCGCTTTTGAGAACCTGCATTCTGTATCTATTAATATCTCATACAGGATTACCATTGAGTTTCTTATCGAAGGCAAGACCATCATTCCTGTAAACGTCGGTACGCACGACCAAGTGTATTAATTGAACCTTGCTTGGTCGCTACCCGATACATCGAATTCTCCTTACACCCAATGTATTACCCCAGAATAAAGCCAATACATGGCTATATAACAAGGTGATTATAGCCACAAGCCCCAAACATTCGGGGCGATTCTTTCTCCGGATCGCGCGGACGGAGCCGCGCTCCTACATTTTGCTACCTTCTGTTCAAACTCTTCCTTGGTGACCTTGGTGGTAAAATTCCTCCACCACTCATTTAGTTGCGACTTTTCTGTCGAGTCCAAAACCTATAACCCAAAACTTTTATGATGCCCACTGAAGTGCAAGCTTCTTTTGGTTAAGAGCACAGTCTCTCAGGTATAGGCGGGATGTTCACGGCATCACTTTTAAAAGACAGCAACTATTCTATGCACCAGTTCAGGGATGGATACATCATCGCCATGGGCCAGGCGCATTCCAACGTGAAGGAATCGGTTTTCCGGCAACTATCGCCGAGACTAACGGCGAGATAAACGCTCTTACAACGGCAACAATCTCAGCGAAGGATATCGGAACGGAGTCCTGATTGAGACGCTTCCTAAATGCCATCCATGTAACCTGTTTCACTGATACAAACGACGCCGTGAAAGCAACAATCTCTTCCGGCAGGAGGACATTACGATTGTCGAATGTACGGCGAATTGCCTCACCCAGCAGGGTTCCCTCAAAATCAAACTGCCTGGACAACAGCCAGATATCATAAAAATCCTTCATCCGGCTGTTTAGCTCGCGATGCCGCACCATTGATTCAAATTTTTCGGCAATAGCGCTCTCCCGGGTGTATCCAATCAACTGTGGTACAGGTGATTCAAGCAAAGTTGGGAGAATACACAATTGTGGTTCAGGAAAAACAACATCACCAAACCCAACATCAATCTGAACAATGACCCGGGCGGAATCCAGCTCGGCTTTAAACCGAATCCGGATACCTTCATAGTCTGCGTCTTGTGTAATTCTCTCCGTCTGAATCGAATTCGCGTCAAAAATAAGTCCGTCAGGAGATACTGCGACAGCGAGAATCTCCTTTATCTGGGTAACAATACTCACTTCCTCGTTAGGAGTTTTACCGAGCAAGTCAATATCCATGGTCGGCCGGAACTCCGATGAGTTCCAAGCCCTCAGCATCAGTGCACCTTTAAGGATAAAACAATGGGCATGAGGAGAGAGCGAGAGCCGATAAAGGAATCGCTCCATGGCATAATACTGGAGCAGTTCGCTGAATGGCCTATGGTCGCTCCTGGCCCGGTCGAGAAGGCGCTGGCGGATTGATGCAGGCACATTCTTTGGCGGCTTGGCGCTCACATCATCGCCTCAAGATAAGGGTGCATCACTTTTTCGATCCGACAGATTTCGGCGCACTTCAGCAGTTCACCCAGCTTGATTTTTTTCCTCGTCTTATAAAGTTTCATCGCCTCAATAACCACATCCATCCCGATTTTATGGCGGAATTTGAAAACATCGGCCAGTGTTTTCTCGGGACTGTATATCTTGACCTTAACGCCATCGAGCAGATGCTCCTCTATCCCTGCGTTCAGGCTGGCCGACGAGAACCGATGCACAGAGATTGGCGGATACTCAAGCCGTGGCGGTTCAGCCCCCTTTTTCAGCGCGATATAAACCACATGCGGGACTTGGGTTGTGAGTTCATGAAAAGCCAGTGCGGAGATCAGGCAGACCACTGCTTTAGGAACTCGCATGGCCACCGTAACAAGATCTGGATTCGAAATTGGCGCCTGATCCACAAGGCGGTGTATACCGCGGGAGACCAGTTCAAGAAGGCCTTCTTCACGTAGCTGACAAAGTGTGCGAGAATGAATACCAGCCCGAATAGCTTGGGAACTACGAATCATTCCACCACTTTCCCGAATAAGCCTCATGGCTCTTGCCCTTGCAGATTCTGATATGTTTTTCTCCCTCATGGATTATATTACCAATCGTTATAAACAACTACTGGTATAATTATCCAATATGGCTGAAAATATCAAGAAATTATTAACCCAAAACCTCTTCCCATCTTCTCTCTGTTGTCTTCTGTCGGGCGTTTACTGGCGGCCTTCTGTTCACAAAATCCCCTCAGCTCCCCATGTCCCATAGCATTGGAATGGCAAACAACTTCCTTGGTGATCTTGGTGGTAAAAATCGAGATTTACTTCCCTCTTGTCCATTCCCACTCACCTCACCATGCACCGCTATCCCAATATCCTTCTTATCGTCTCGCAGATATATGCCAGCTCCTCCGCTTTCAACCCCGGATACAACGGCAGGCTGACAACACCGCGCCAATGACGTTCTGCGTTAGGATAATCCTCTGCACGGAGTTTATAGCGATCTCGGTAGTAGCTCATATGGTATAGCGGTTTGTAATGGACCGACGTTCCAATCCCGGCTTCATTAAGCAATTCTATAAACCGGTTACGCGTGATTGGACTCTTCTCGTTGAGCACGATACTGAACAGATACCATGCATGATCTTCCCATGCACCGTGACAAACGGGCATGTCCAGACATCCGATATCCGACAAGTTTTCATAATAGAACTCAGCGCATTTTTGTCGTGCCCGGTGAAATTCATCCGCACGTTCAAGTTGCGCCAGCCCAATGGCGGCAGCCACGTCCGGAAGGTTATATTTAAAACCAGGCGCAACCACATCATACTCCCAGGAAGCCTTCCTGGCAGTAAAACGATCCCATATATCGCGATCGATACCATGCAAACGCATTACCTTGGCGCGTTTGTAAATATCTTCATTGTCCGTTACCAGCATCCCGCCTTCACCTGTAGTAATGGTCTTATTGGCATAAAAACTGAAACAGGTCGCATCACCGAATGATCCGATCATTCGCCCATGATAACGAGTCGGAAAAGCATGTGCCGCATCCTCAATCAGTTTCAACCCATGCTTCCGGCAGATGTCCAAAATGCCGTCGATATCCGAGGCCCGACCTCTGACTTCAGCCCTCCGTTCTCCCATCTCAGCCGCCTGGCCGCCAAAGTGAACCAGCATCAAAGCCTTGGCTCCGGGATAACGCTTAACCGCGGCATCCAGAATGGCCGGTGTGATAAGACAAGTGCCGTATTCGATATCAAGGAATATGGGGTCCGCACCCATATAACGGATCACTTCCGCTGATGCGGTAAAGGTCATCGCCGGTACAAACACCTTGTCACCAGGCCCTATTCCAACAGCCTCACAGGCCAGGTGCAGAGCCGCTGTAGCAGAATTCACCGCACAGGCATATTTGCCCCCGACTTTTCGGCCAAACTGCCGCTCGAACTCCGCGCATTTACCAGCGGTAGTAAGCCAGCCGCTTTCAAGCACTTCCTTGATGTACTTCAGCTCGTTGCCCGAGCAATCAACTTTTGAAAAGGGGATGTTCATGGTTTTACTTTCGCGTTCAGCAATTTTTCAATATTGTCACAAAACAAGAGGTTGGCAACATAAACTTCAACGAATATGAAGGCGGTGAAACTGCGACCACACAGTGGATCGCTGTGTGGAGAGGTTAAAAACGTGCGCAGCAGCATAAGTTGCGACCACCGCGTGGTCGCTCTCCTCCACTCCCCTTTGCGCTCCCCGTTGCGACCACTGCGTGGTCGCAATAACCCCCATCACTCCATTGAGCACCAAACACGCCGCCCGGTCCAGCCGCGCAAACCTTGGGAACGCACCCGCCACCGAAAGCTCCAGCAGCCTTCCCTGGCTGCACAAATCGAAAAGCCTTCCTGCAGGCTTGTAGCGCTCACCAAAAAACCGGTGCGTCAGGCGGATCGCCCGCCCGCCTTGCGCCACAACTTCCTGCAGCACGCGCTTTTCGAATGACGAGATGAAGGGCGAGACAAACACATACCCTTGCGCCAGATAATCCGCGAGCTGCTCCTCGATTTCCGGCCATTCCGCCTCTGTTGTGCGGCGCGAGAACTGCACGGCCACCTTGCGCGGATGTTCCAGCAAAAAGCGGTTGCCGAAGCCCCACAATGGCACGCCGTCCGGCAGGGTCATCAGCATAGCGGCCTTCTGGAAGAGTTCAGGATTGGCCTTAAGCAGCCTGTAACGCCGCACATTATCGCGGATGTACGCCACTTCGCGTGCCAGATGTTCCCTGTCAAATACAAGGCTGTCGTACGCGCCCTTCTCGAAAACGCGGATGCGCTTGCCGCCATTCGCCTCGGAGCAAGCATTGTTAACGCCCAGTTTGAAGCCACGCATTATGCGCTGCAGCGTAACACCCGGCGGCAAATCACACACCACATGCACCAGCACATGCAGATGATCCGGCATAATCTGGTACTGCCCGATCTTCACCTGCTCGTAGAAGCCTGGGATGCCCAGCAGCTCCTTCTGCACCAACTTCCCAACGGGCGACAGCGCGAACGACTCCTGCGTAATTCGGCAAAACCAGATGCCGGGGTTTGCCTTGAGCGTCAGCATCGCCACCCCAGCGCGGTTGTAATCGTAGTGCTTTCTTGGTCTCTTGCCCAAACTTCGCCCCTTTTACCCTCTCCAGCGTGACCACTGAGTGGTCACACCATCGCGTGGTCAAACCACTGCCCCTATTTCCCCACCACGACCCAGACTGTCTTGAACAGGACCCCCACATCCCCCCAGAAGCTCCGTGTCGCCACATACTTCTCATACAAGACCAGTTTGCGGGGCAGGATCTCCTCCCGGTACGTTCGTTCCGGGTCGGGTGACCGCGCCAGCAACTCCTCCTCATTCCTGAATTCAATAGACGCCGGATCAGTAATCCCCGGCCGCATGGTCAACACCCGCGCCCAGCGTTCCGGATAGGCCTCCACCCATTTCCTTACTTCGGGTCTCGGCCCAACTATGGACATATCGCCTTTGAGAACATTCCACAATTGAGGTAATTCATCCAGTTTGGTTTTACGGAGAAAGCGGCCAAACTTTGTGATCCTTGCAACGTCTCCAACATCAAACGAACCCATATCTGCTTCGGGCTTAATCACCATCGTTCGAAATTTTAAAAGCACGAAATCACGCCCGCCGAGCCCTACTCGCCTGTGCCTGAAAAAGCCTGGCAACCCGCTCTCAAAAACCACCGCCAGCCAGAGAAATGCGAAAAAAGGGCTCAACAAAAACAAACCGCCAAGTGCAACAACCAGATCAAGAAAACGCTTCGCAATATTGCCACCACACAGTTGGCGCAAATAGTGGTTAAAATTCCCGGCAATCCTCTCTCTCTTCACCTTTTCCCCTCTTTATTGCAACCACCGCGTGGTCGCTCTTCTCCGTTTTCACGCCCCATTGCAACCACCGCGTGGTCGCAATAATGTGAAAGTTCATGCGCTTAACGCTGAAAGCCACTCAGCCGCTTGCACGACATGTATACCATCGATGGATTGCGGTTGACGGAGATTCTGTACAAGCTGGAAGGCTGATGGAACACCGAGCGCCCTGGCCAGATATTTCAACCCGGGGGCAAGAGCAGATGCGGATAACTTGACCTCGATAAGAGTTGTCAGCGTATCCTGCTTTACAAGTGCAAAATCCACCTCTCGCTTATCCTTGGTCCGTACATAGTGAAGGCTATTCGTCTCGCCCATGACTTCCTGCAAATAATCCACATGCTTCCTCAGCGATACGGCAACAGTGTTCTCAAGCCGGATCCCCTCGTCACCATCCACATAACCGGAATCGTAGAAATATACCTTTGGTTCTTTCTGAATAGCCCGCGCCACATTTGAATGAAATGGTCTGACCAGAAAAATGATGTGGAGATTTTCTAAAATTTCAAGGTAACTGCGTAATGTATTTGGAGCGATCCTAAGATCTCCGGCGAGTGACGCATGTGAAAGAGGTGATCCCACACGCTTACGAAGCATTTCCAAAAGGAGGCGCATAGACCTGATTTCCTGGATGCGACTGAACTCGAGAATATCCTCTCTTACCAGATCGCTGTAATACTGGTTCCGCCAGCGGGCAGCCTCGGTTTCTGAACCTGAGAGGAAGGGTTCAGGAAAACCGCCAAGCCGGTTGAGCTGGGCGAGCGCTTCTGCCGGTGAAAATTGGTTCGTCAATTCTTTGACAGAAAGCGGGTAAATGTGGAAAGGGAAATAGCGACCTGCAAGAGATTCCCCGGACTGGCGGAATGTGTCCAAACGCGCACTACCAGTCACTAGGATAGCCTGCCCTGAAGGGCGCGTATCAACAATCCCCTTCAGGAAGTTTTTCCAATCACGCATCTTATGAATCTCATCCAGGATCAGAAAATCAGCGTCAGCCCTCCACGTACGTTCCTGGATAATGCGCAAGTCGTCCAAATTGTCGTAGTTCAGATACTGCGGGCGCTTGAACTCCTTCATTAACTCCCTGGCCATAAAGGTTTTACCAACTTGCCTAGGTCCGCTTAGTAAAACCATTTTACGTTGAAGGTCGCGCACAATAATATCATTAAGATACCTTTTCATACCGACTAATATACTCTACTTTGCCGATTAGTCTAGACTATTCTTCAATATGTTGCAGTTTAGTCTATTCAATTCTTATCTTCAGACTTCCGATCTCTGATATCCTGCTTCCTGTCCCCTTATCCCTGATTCCAAAAATCCAACAAGTACCTATACATCTTCCGTCCTTCTGGCGTCACGAAAGTTTCCGATCTATTCCATCCGGCTTTCTCGTAAAACCGGTTGATGGCATCGTTGTTTTCTGCATCTGTTGTCAAATAACATCCAGTCGCTCCGCGTTTCCTCACCTCATCCACCCACGCCTTAACGAGCAGTTGTCCAACACCACGATTCTGCGCATCAGGCAACACAGCAATAGAACTGAGCAATGCCCGAGGCATACCGGCGGGTGGTTCCCCACGATAAAATACAGCCCTCCATAACCTGGGTATAATCCGGGGATTGCGCAAAACTGCCCAAAAACTAGCCAGACAGAAAGCCCACCAGCGCCGCACCAATAGACGGCGGAAATAGCCATCAGGAACTACCGGTCCCGCGATCACTCCGATAATCTGGTTATTCGCATCCTCTACAGCCACAAACGCCACCCCGTTAGAATCGCGGGTAAACGATCTGTAAAATTCCCGCAAGAAACTGGGCCCGAGAAAGCTTAAAAAAAATCCAGGGAAAGCCCGAACATGCAAATTCACAACGGACTCAACATCCACGTAGACCATGGGACGAATTACAGGACTTTTAATATTATTACTCATCCCAGATTTCCTGCCTTTGTTACCTTCGCAACCTTCTGTTCAAACTCTTTCTTCCTTGGTGATCTTGGTGGTAAAAATCTTCCCTCTCTCATAGGGTACGGTATCCGACTTCCTTGGCTCGGCGTAGTTCCGTCTTCGCAACAAAGCCGACCGATGTCAGCCCTCCGCCCCTTACCCCCTGTCCCCTGTTTCCTGCTGACTGCCCCTTCTGCCTGTCCCCTGTCCCTCTGCCTTCCCATTCCCTCGACAACATCTCCCAGTCTCCTCACTCCTTGCGCCTTTGAAAAATGTTTCAAGCCATATTCCCTGCCTTTTGCCCCCATTTCACTCAGAACGTCTGCAGGTATTGTGGTTATTTCTGTCATTTTTTTCGACAGCCATTCAACATTCTCCGGTTCTCCAACCCACCCGCATTGCGCCTCCATTATGAACCGCGCCGTATCACTTTCTGCATCAACAGTTGCCAGAATTGGTTTTGCCGAAAACATGTAAGCCGGCAGTTTAGAAGGAATGGAGCTCATACCAGCCCCTTTACGTAGCGGCAACAAACACACATGCGCCATACTCTGAATCAAAGGCGCATTCTCAACATTTACAGGAGAAACGAATTTTATACCGTTACATCCGATTCTCTCTACCAAATCTACGCACGTCTCCTTCACCGATCCATCCCCGGCAATTACCAGTTGCGCCTGTTTCAACCGTGTTGCATGAAACGCTTTAATTAATTCTTCCACTCCCGCTACCGGACCTATATTGCCAAGATAAAGGAACGTGAAATTCTCTTCCGGTATTCCATATTGTACACATGCGTCTTTTCTTTCAGGCAGACATGCAAATCGGTTCTCATCTGTCCAATTCGGAATCACAACAACTTTCTCTGGCGCAAGACCTCGACCTGTCAAATAAATCTTCCGCATGTTTTCTGAAATCACCACAATTTGCATCACCTGCCGTACAGTCCACCGATCCAGGGTAATGAGCAATGAGGCTGTCATACTCCTCAAGAAGCTCGGCAATTTCCCCATTAACGATTCTGGATAAATGTCCTGAATATGAAGAATCAGCGGAATGCCCCGCCGGTTACAGTATCTGGCAATCATGGCCTGACTGAACAATGGCCATGTATTTGCATACACAACGTCAATATCTGTAAGATGTTGTTTCAGATAACGGCACACGTGCCATCCGAAACTGAAACTTTCCCACATCCGCGGCAGCAACCTGGACTCCGGCGCAGTGAATGAAGGCAGGTGAACAACCTGCAAATTCGGATATCCGACATCCTTGGCTCGGCGTAGTTTAGACTTCGTAACGAAGCCGGCTGACCTCCTTGGCTCGGCGTAGTTTAGACTTCGTAACGAAGCCGGCTGACCTCCTTGGCTCGGCGTAGTTTCGACTTCGTAACGAAGCCGGCCGTCCTCTGATCCCTGCTTGCTGTCTGCTGACCCCTGTCCCCTGATTTCTGATTCCTGCTCCCTCTCCCCTGTCCCCTGATACACCGCCCCAAACGGCCGCGTCGGAAACGGACATAACACCGTCACACGCGCACCATTCTGCGCCAGATGTTCCGCCAGATCCCGTCCCATCTGCGCAGATACCACCGGCTCAGGAGGATAAACACAATTGATAATCGCTACTTTAAACATTGGAAGAATACTGACACTTAATACTATAGACATTTCCTCCGCAGGGAAGCAGGTGTGGATCTACCGATAAAGGATTTTAACCTTGTCAAATTTCGACTTGAACCAACTTCGCTTCAGAAGCAAGCCAATCTCCGCCGAGGAGACCCGTCGGTTTTTTTGAATCTGCTGGCGTTTACGCCACAGAACAGGCAACTGTTTCAGTAGGTCCAATTTGGCTTGGAAAAATGCCCGCCCACGACCTATTTTCAAGAAATAAATCATACTGCCGCCAACATAGATCAAGTGCAACAGCAAGTAGCGAAGTAAAAGAGGCATCGGCATATTTTTAATAAAGACAGCCGAGACGTTACGCTGTCCGTTACGCACAAACATTTCACTGTTATGTCCATGGGTTGCCGAAACCTTGTGATAAACCCGCGCCGAGGGAACATTGACAACACGATATCCGTACAAATGCGCCCGAAAGCTCCAATCCACATCTTCATAACCAGCAAAGAAATCTTCATCGAGCAATCCAATTTTATCAAAAACACTCTTACGATAAATCGCCGCGCAGGCGCACGCCACAAAGACATCCGCGGATTGCCGGAATTCATCCCGGTCCAATTGTCCGGCCCAGCGAGCGATGGGAATACCGGCAATGGAATAATTCACTCCCGACATCCAGATTTTATCGCGCTCGTTAAAATAAAGAATCTTTGAGTCACAAGCAGCAATTTGCGGATCAGACGTGATTGCCTGATAGAGGTTTTTAAGCCAGTCGATCTCAACCATGGTGTCATTGTTAAGAAGGACGATGTATTCACCTGCAGCCGCCAGAATGCCGGCATTATTCCCTCCGCAAAAGCCCCGGTTTGAATCCAAACGTATTACTCGTACCTGAGGATAGTTGGCCTTCACCCAATCTGCAGATCCGTCCTCCGATCCGTTGTCCACAAGAATTGTCTCAAAATCCCGCCAATTCTGCCGGGCAAGCGAGCCGAGGCAATCAGGGAGCAAATGACGTCCGTTCCAATTCAGAATAATCACACTGACAGGTATAGACATATATTACGTCTTGGAAGCTGATCGAAAGTGAGCAGGCAAGTTCGTCCAGGTATTCAAAGTATCACAAAGAACCCCCTTGAAAGCCTGGCGCAAGGCATCAGGACAATCATGGTTTATGCGCGTATTTACTGAACTCGCTCTACCAGGCAGAATTGCCAGAACCATCCATCGGATAAACATGCCCACTACGATTAGCGCACTGTCGACTTTATAACCCCATGGGCCAAAATGTTTGAAATAGTAAAGCCTTTGACTACGATACATTTCCACTAAGGCGCTTGCGAGCAAGCGAGAAGACGACCCCATACCACCATAGTGCATAACATGAGATGTGGGACAGTAAATGATCTCCCAGCCCCCATCCCTCACACGTTTACACAAATCCATATCATTATACCAATTGGAAAACTGGATATCAAATCCGCCGACTTTTTCCCATGTTGTCCGCCGATAAAGCAGAGCCGAAGCAGCCGGTTGTTCCACCTCCTGAAGTTTGTCGTAGTCCAAATCCAATCCCATATAACGCCGGGTCATGGGATTTCCCGGCCAGATTTCATCTACCATCAATAATTGGTTGAAAGCAGTAAGTAACCCGGGTAAACGCCTGATGTTGAAACCAACCTGCGTGGTACCATCAGTATTAATCAATCTGGCACTGATTAAACCAGCACCCGGACGGGCATCTGCACAGGCAACAAGTGCATCGAGAGCACCTTCATACACTTCGGTATCAGGATTCAATAATAATAAATACTCACCCTTCGCCACCTGAAAGGCTTGATTATTTCCACCGGCAAAACCGGCATTCCAGTCGTTTTGAATAATGTTGCCACATTCCAATGCCAAAGTATCTGACTGAAAACCATCGGTTGAATTGTTATCAACGACGATTATTTCATAATCAGAATTAGGCGGAAAACGTTTTATTGAAGCCAGACATTGCTTCAGCAGTTTGCCCGAATTGTAATTGACAATACAAATGCTGAGCTTCACTTATGTTTACTCGGATTATACATTATTGAGTTATGTCTTCTGAATTCATTGAACACAGAGTCCGACATGGCAAGCATCAAGGCGAAAATCACGATTACCGCCGGAACCCCGAGATGCGGATTTGAGGTGGTTGCCAAGAAAATGCCAACGAAGCTGTATGCCATGCCGAAAAGGAAAGCACGTTGTTCCGGAAAATAATGACGTACCATATGCCCAACACGAATAGCCCACCAACATCCGCCGAAAAGCAGGAAAAATAGGGCAGCCAAACCAATCAGCCCTGTCTTGAGAGCAAAACCAAGAAAATAATTGTGAAATCTTAAAGTATCCACCAACCTGTCGCCGAATATTCCATAATCACCCACTCCAAACCCGAAACCAAAAAATGGTTTTGCCGCGATCGCCTTACAAAGCTGGTTCTGTTCAATACTTTTTACAACCATTGAATCACTGTCATCTAATGTGGATTTATCTGCCAAAAGCGTTCCAAAACGCTCAGAAAAAGCATCGCGTATAAATGGTACTTCTGACGACATCCAAATCATTCCAAGAAAAATGACTATAGCAGGCAGAATTAAATGCCATGATATTTTACGGCGCATGGCAAAATCGAAACCAATAAGTAGAATCGTCAAGGCAAACTGTCCCCATGTACCACGGGTCATGCTTAAAATCATTGCGAGACACATTAGAATCGTAATCTTCCAGGCCGTGGCACGCGATATGATTTCCATTTTCATTCTATGCGATCCAACAATCAGGAGAGAAATAGCGAGCAGTACTCCACATAGCGCCGAATTACCCCAGAAAACATAATATAAATCTGTCCCGGACACCCTAGATATTAATATTCTCATTTCTCCCATAGGAGTGTTTGCATACAGATAGCCTTGAAGCCCAGAGAATAGATTCACAAATAACATTAGAAGAATCTGAAATATGGCCATCACCACTGTGCTCCATATAAAGATTCGCAGAAGTCTAAAGGGACTCTCACCCGGTTTCCACAAATCAACAATGACAGGATAAATCAACAGATAAAGCCAGACCTGGGCTTCCTGTAACGGTTCAAGATTACCATTGATCAAAGCTTGTATCACCGAACCAGCCACTAGCACGCCAAATATCAATATATGAGGACCTAACATTATCCGCGGGAACCGTAATTTCCCGACAAGTAGTTTACTGGTGACGTAACCAAAGAACACTAGGGGAAATAAAATATAGCGGGGTGTGATCATGGTGTCGGCAAAATCAAACCAATGCCCGTTTCCGCCAAGTATAGCCTCCAGAATCAGTAAATACACTCCCCACTTTGGTCTTAATACACAACAAACAAATGCCAAAGCGATCAGACCCAAGATTCCCCAATAATTTTCCATAATGTAAGCTACGATTTAAAGCCTGCGATTCCTAACAGATCATCCACGACACCACTCGGGGGTTCCGTGATACCTCAATTTTCAGGTTCACACCGTGGGACACCTTCGAGGTTTCATGAGTTTAAAAAGTTCTATGGCTTTTCAGCCAAAAGATACGTTGTGCTGGCCATGATATGTGAGTTGTTTTTATTCCTTAGCAGGATATCTAATGGAGCTATAGCCATCGAAACCCCCGCCCATAATATTCTTAGAATTGTTCTAATTGGAAATGGAGTGTAGTTTGCGATAAAAACCGCAATCATATTCCTCAACACATAAGTTGGCCCGACACATGTACCGGAACTGACGATTTTTAACCCTGCTTTTTCAAATAAATTTATATGACCTGTTAGCGTAAAGTTTTGATAATGACACGGGTAACCATGATAGGCCTGTAAAAAAGGTGTGCATATATATGCCTTTCTGCCTTTTTTCAGCACTCGGCAAATTTCCTGAGCTGCCAACACGGGAGTATGCAAGTGTTCGAAAACAGCTTCGCAATATATTGCATCAACACTATTGTTGGCATAGGGTAAACAATGAGCATCAGCTATAATATCCACATTCGGGAATGGGCCGATATTTACATTCAACAGCTTTGGATCTGCTCGTGAAGGTCCACCCCCTATTGATATACAGATCGCATTCTTGTCTAAGTTTTCGAATATCGAGTTCTTCGCTCGGACGCTATCTTCAGTCCTATAATCGTGCCTTCTAAGTCTATTAAACCAATTTTCTTTTTTTGTAAATACTCCAAGGTGTATTCCAGATTCATCTGTTCAGAAGATTTTGCATACTCATCAACCAATTTATCGTCGGCGATCAGCACGGGCAACTTGCCGAACAAGAATTTATAAGTATATTCACCGCCTTCCGTCTTAAGCAATTCACTATTGTGTAATTTCAATTTACGTTTAGTCACAGGACATACTAATATTCCCAATTCAATCTGACGTAAGATTTCCTTATAATTTTCTTCTGTATACAATTTTCCGAAGGTCATTTCTGGACTCTTTTCAGTTAAACTGGATAACAGTTTTCAAAGGGAAGCTCAACCCGTCAAAATTTCTAAACAATATAATCAACCATCTGTACATACAGTCCGCAATTTCTCAACGGACAATCTGTTAACGAATTATGATACCGCCTGACATTTGCTTTGCACAAGTTCCCCGCAAATCTCAGCCAACTGCCGAGTCAATTCTCGTCTTTCATACCGTTCAATCCCAACCGAACGACATATCAGTTCGCCTTTTTTCCAGAGCGTATACAAATCGGTTAAAGTAGCCGCTATCGCCTGTGGATTATCAGGAGCGACCACTTTTCCCGATTCTGTCTTTTTGACAATATCTGCCGCGGCGGTATCTTCAGCGCTGATAGCCAGAATCGGCCGTCGAGAATACAGATATTCATACAATTTTGACGTGGCAACACTGCGATCGCTACCGACCATCAGGAGAAGGCAATCTGCAGATACCTGGTATGCCAGACTTTCCGAATGACTGACTAATCCGATCTCCTTTACGATATCAGAAAGACCATATTTCTGTATGGCAGAGCGTTCGGCATCAGTTAATTCGCCAACTAATGCCAGTCGCAGATGTGCCCTGACTTCGGGCTGTAAAGTCTGCAAAGCTGCCAGGACTGGCTCCGGACTTTGGGTCATTCGGCTTAAAGAAAAGGAACCGGTATATACCAGCCTGAATTTGTCAGTATCTTGAGGAATCGGCCTGATGTTGCACCAGTCTGTTGGATCAAAGCCGTTGGTAATGACATGATTTTTGGCTGACGGCAATGAATAGGCTTGTTCAAAATAGTTACATATGGGTTGACTAACCGAAATGATCGTATCGGCATGGTGGCTAACCCATCTCTCCATCTTTTTCTCTATGCAACGACGCCAATTATCCGTACGAAGCAGAGGATTAAGCGATTCGAACAGCCAACCATCGCGAAAATCGGCTACCCATGGTCTGTTCGTCAACGCCGCCAAACAACCAGCCACTAAATGCACACTGTGGGGAGGACCGGAAGATAGAATAATATCAATACTTTCTTTACGTACAACTTTTCTACCAGTCCAAATGGCGCCGGGAAAAAAAGTGATTCCCAAATCCGGTATCAACACGTTATCCAGCATCCAACGCCGGACACCATGTAAAAGCGTTTTGTCCAGTTCGCTTTCAAACCGCGACAATGGCTTAACCTGCTGTCCTGAATCGGAAGGATACGATTTATGGAAACACCGTCGGAAAAATGGTCGATAAAGATGTCCAGGCTCAAAAGCCCGGTAGATTTTGGTGCTTTCAGAAGAAAGATGATCAGGCTTTGTCGAAGTTAAGACACAAACATTGAATCCAAACTCCGGCAAATACTTGGCGAATTTGCGCACCCGTTCCGCTCCAACCGAATGAGCGGTCAAATAATTTGACACAACCAGAAGTACCGTTGGTATTTGTTTTTCCGCGATTGTCATCACCATATTCCAGGTTCATCAGGCATTGGGAATATAGTACAATGTATTCATTCAATAAACATTATGTGGTCTGTAGTAGTCCCGCTAAGTAGTCCAGCATTCGCGAATATAATCGCTTGTGATAACTCGTGTCGATGGACGACAATACGGTATTATGCCAAAGACAAACAAACTCACCCTGGTAACGGAAAGTGGCGTCGGCCAGGACACGGACATATTTAAATGCGGCGTCTTCGCCAAGATTCATATAGTTTGTTCTATCAAGAGTACAGTCCATGATAATCAGCGGATGTTCCTCTATACCTATGAGACATCGTTGCACAGGATCAAATAAAGAAACGGGACGACAAACCCCCAGGCGAAAGCCGGCCACATCAGCATACCCCAAGGTCGAATCCCATCTAATTCCCGCCTTTGCGATCTCCAATCCGTCTTCCGGTTCACGCCAAGCGAGGAAGTGATGCCGATTCTTTTCAATAGGGACACCAGAGGCTTCTTGTAATGCTTCTCGCTCGATGCCAACTTTGTCAGGATTCACTCCAGCTTCATAACTGGCATGTAAGCCCATCCCGACACCTGAGGCCAAAACCTCATGCAGCCGGTCGCGTATTCTTACGCTGCGAAGGCAATAACCACCTTCATACAGGGATTTACCCCCTGCCATAAAGAAATAAAGCGAGCGGCAACGACCAAGCGAGAAAAGACCCGTTAATTGTTGATCCAATCGTATCACTTCATCAAGATTATCGCAGGCATTACGTCGCAATCCACATGATACAATCGCATCCGAAATCCCCTGTCGGAAAGGCCTCCTTCCTAACAAACCGCTGGCAATATTTCGTACAGCCGGCATCAGGCCTATCTCTGGACCAAGATAATCCACATCGTGGGTCAACAAAATTGAGAAATGCCGCTTCGGCGCAGGCAAATCAATACCAACTTCATTGGCCCACTTGCGCAGAAGTTCAGCATACTCATTCACAATCGGCCGATGCAGAAATCCTGCTCTGAAGGGAAGTGACTCTTTGCCAGGAAACCGCCCATGCTCGTCGCGCACGTCGCACCGAATCCATTCCTCATAACGTGTAAGTAGAAAATACGCTGAAGCAATAATATCGGCATGAATCATCAACAGATTTCCACGCTTTTCAACTATCGGTGTGCCGAATAATAAAGGTGTGCCCTCGACTTCACGTAATGGCAGATCAGGAAGAGAACCTTTTGTGCCATAGAAAGTGCCAAAGAATCCGCTAGCCATGATGTGAACATGAGGTTTGTCGCCAACCTCCATCTGACTGCCATATGTAAGCCATGATGGTAAGTTAATGAGTTCTTCACAACTCATGTCCAATAAAATACCTACCACGTATTCAACCCTTTGATCCATTTTCAAGTTTTGCCAACAACATACATGTTTGAAAATTCGGTTAAACGTACCATTTGGATGGGCAAGATATTAATGAAAGGGCGAGACTTTTGAATTAACGCCACTGCTTCAGTCAGAGGCATTCCTTGGCTGATAAAATAGGCGGCAGCCAGTGTCGGTGCTCTGCTAATACCTTCAGAACAATGAATATAAATTTTTCCACCACTCTCAACAATATGTTGAATGAAATCTACTCCTTGCTGAAGATATTCGATTTCCGGTGCCGTAAATTCTTCGATTGGCAAATAACAATAGTCACCCAAAACCAAGCCGTGCTGCTCATCGTTAAACTCTGAACGCATATTCACAATGGCATTTATACCAAGTCGATCCATTTTCCGTTTACCTAAAAAGCTATGTTGTGCCCCGACGTATATTTGCGGGGTAATTCTGCTGTATCTAACAATAGGTATCCCCGTACTTTCCGAATAAGTGCGCATGATAGCCACATGAAGGCCTTGTTTTTTCGTCCGGTGCAAGAACCTTCCTAAGCCCACTTTAGTCAACATCCACATTATTAATGATCGTAATATCTTATAAATGGAATAAACAGCTGGCAGTGGATCACTAAGTCTGAGATTTGACTTCACGCCTGGATTCAAGCAGTCCAGAATAACTCTGAAAACAGCATTTGGTTTTTCCCGTATATGAGCGAGCTCACCATCCAATGGCCAGTGAAATTTCAAGCCGACCCTATACTGATCTGAATAAGTTATTTCTTCGCCCAAAGCCAGCCGAACAGACAACACCGGAAAATCAACACCACACGCAAGCGCAAGATCCAAAGACCCCCAGAATTTAGGATTGATTTCCATCAGATACAAATCACCCGTGCTTTTCTCGCGTTTGAATTCAACCATCGCAACACCGTGCCATTTCATGGCGTCCAGGATTTTTCTCCCAGCTGCCAGCAGGTCTGATTCATAAATGCTTACAGCACAACAACTGGCACCTCCAGATGGAGGCGTTTCACGCACACGTTGATGCATAAAAACACGTTTACATTCGCCCCCTTTATACAAGGCAAAGAAACCAACACCCACTCCGTCGATAAATTGCTGGATTATAGGGAACTGCAGTTCCTCTCCAGACAATCCTTTACCCCAACTCTTAATTTGTGCAAGTAGCTGCGAAGCATTATATGCGTAAAATGGTCTGTCCTTGTTAATCTCGCTTTTCCCTTTAACTACAATGGGGAAAACTATCTCCGAAATATGTTCCTCAAGTTCCGCCTGACTTTGATAAACCCACGTCTTAGGAATGTTTACATCCAGCGTAGCCGCAAAATTATATGTCGCTTCCTTGTCGAGGCATAACGCAATTACTTCTCCTGATGGGAGAGGAATGGAGCATCGTTCGGGTAATGCTGACCTGTGCCGTGACACCAGCTGAACTGAGCGTGCTCCTATTGGTAGAAGTACATCATATGACGCATTATCAAGGAACTTAGCAAACTCATTGATTGACTGATCGTTAAAAGCTTCTTGTGGGTACGTAACATTTGATAAATATCGAGACCAACCGGAAAGACAGTGTCTATGTCCGATAACATCAACTTCAAACCCTTCACATGCAAGAGAACGCACAGCGCCAAGGGTATGTTTGTAAGCACCATCTGTTATTAAAACCCTGCCTCGGCTCTGATTCTTCATAATGAAGGTGGTACAGCTTTGGCAAGCACACGAATAATTGGCAGATCAAGTCTATTACAGCCATGCCCTTGAAGCCTTAGCATCCGCGTCTTTAATCCAGCAAATAAACACCGGCAAAGAATCGTTAATGATGAAATCGCCCCTTGCTTAAGATTGAATTCATTACAATTCCATCCGCGATAAAGATCTGTTATATCCTTCCAGATTCTTAAAGTTGTTAACCGGTTATTCCAGAAACGAAAATCACCATCCTTTTCCATAGCAATGACAGAAAACCCTGTCCTTTTTAATACAACACTCAGGGTTTGCTCAGTAAATGACCAGAAATGCTGCCCCATTGAACTTTTTGGGAAAGTGTCTAATTCCATGACAGGTCCTTCATATCTTGCATCAGGTACTTCAATAAATATATATGGATCGTGGTAACACTTCTTTAGCTCCTGCAACACCTCCAGCGGCGAATGCAAATGCTCTAAGACATGAACTAGCGACAAGAGAAAAACACCTTTTTTCGGAAGATCCTCGGACTGTAACGCATCCATCCAGGATCCCTTTTGGAGATCAATCCCAAAGGTATTCTGCCCCCAGGCTACAGAAGCACTATCGGGCTCGTACCCAACAGCAGAAGCTGTGCCCTGGTTCTGCATGAACGAAACCAACCATCCTCTACCGGCACCAACTTCAACATAATTTACTGTATCTGATGCAATGCCGTCCTGTTTCAACGCTTGTAAAATCCATTGTCCCTGACGTTCAGCCATAGTTCGCTCGATTTTGTCAGAATAGCGGAAATAGCGAGATGCATAATATTGAGCTACTGCTTGTTCATTTGGCAGTGGAAAACGGAAAAACGCGCCACAATTATCGCATTTATATGTTGTACAGTTAATTAATCCCAACAAGAATAACGTGTTTACCGGGGTACTTGATCCACCGCACAAATTGCATTTTTGCTGATGTAATACAGAATTTAATTCAATGGATTGATCTGGTTTTTCACATACCATATTTTCTTATTCCCCATTCAAGATGCCATGATTTACATCTGAACCAATAGCGAACGACAAAGATTCCCAATATATATCAGGTCTTTTCATAGGCTGGATCAAACAAAACAGATGAGAAGGAAACAACATTCCTTTCAGAGAAGAGATGATTTTTCTTGGCGAAATACTCATTTTTAAGGGAGCAGAAAGATAACGAAATTCAAGAATATCAAATCCCATGCGAAAAAGAAACTTCCTCAATGTTGCTGCGGTATAAAACGTTACATGAGAATCGCACCCAGGAATCTGCTTGGTTTTTCGTCCGGTCATCAAGAAATTCAATGTCTCTTCGTTAGGAACACTGAGAATGCATTTGCCACCACTTGTTAAAACCCGCCTGATTTCCAACATAAGCTGTGTCGGGACAGCCACATGCTCGAGCACCTCCGAACAAACTACAAGATTTACGGATCGATCTCGCAACGGTAAAAAGTGAGTATCACCGCATAAACAGATTGTTTTTTTAGTTTTTTTCTCAACTCTTTCAAGAAATGACATCCCAAAATCCAGAGAGAGAACAGTTGTGTACAGAGATTCTAAACATTGTGTCATTACACCATCCGCGCCGCCAATCTCCAAACAAACATCACCCGCCCCAAGCATTCTTGCTTTGTCCAATATTGCCTGAACCCGCCCATCTATGGGGATATCCGGCATTGTTTGTCCAGCCTGCTCATGTAACTTTTGGGTATATCTAGCAAAGTGCAAGGGTATCTGAGGAACTAAAGCTCGAAAATCAAGCAAACGACCAGTAGAAAGTACTTTTCCAGAGCACTTCCGACAGATTAACATGTGTTGAGTAATTTCTAAGTTTGATTTGCAACAAGGGCAGCAGAGAATTTGCACTAATTCATTTATATTCATGATTGTTTCCTAGTAGATGGGACGTATACCAAAATATACTTCCGGGCTCACTTCTGTTTCAAAAGAAATCTTTCCCACAACTAACATCAAGCGGTGACTTGTATGCGAACTTTGCAATACGTTGTCGATCAGCAGCGCTAACATTCTTGATGGCCCTCAGATCAGCATTTTCGTAACAGCCCTCTTCAAACCTCATTTTCTGATCCCTATTGTTTTTTGTTCATCCTTCAGCCTACGGGTCACACACCGTTTCGCCATAATCAACGTGTCGTAAGTCTTCGCATCCATTCTCGCCAAGGCAAGGCATCACTCCAACCGAACGCGAATAGTCCACTGAACGTAATCACTCCGTACACAACGCCGGCAGTAACCAGAACAACCGTATTAGACCAGTCTGCCCCGTAGTACTTAAGCGCCATCAGAAAAGGTGCGGCAAAACAACTCACACCCATCACCTTGGCCAGCTCGACCCATGGAAACAACGAGGCAATCGAACATCTAAGGACCGCTCGGAGTGTGAGAACCAGATAGGGCACAACGAATACATAGCCCGAAACGACTGGTCCGATCGGAGCCAGCAATGGCCCGAGAAAGCGGATCGCGCACCAGAGGAGCAAGGCATTCGTTGCAAGCGAGATCACGGACTGGATCAGAACTTCCCGGCTGTGGCCCGTCGCCAGAAGTACCGCACCGAATGTGATGGTGCGGACCGGAAGCATGAGCAGATAGATGCGAAAGGGAATGGCGCTGTTCTCGTAGGGCGTACCAAATAAAAGACACATCAGTTCCGGTGCCATGCACATCAGAAATACCATGGCTGGAAACAGAAGTAACGCACATTTTACCATTGCACGATGTATCAGCGCAATGATCTCTGAAACGTGACCTTCTTTGTAGAGTTTGACATAGTCCACTATAAGCACGGATGTAACGGAGCCTGTTATCATACCAATCAGCGGTATCTCCATGGCCCCGTTGACGTAAATTGCGAAGACTGCAGGGGTGCAGATCGCCGCGACCATCACCTGATCGAGGCTCACTGACACAGCTCCAATAAGAGTCGCAAGTCCCAGGGGCACACTGCATCGGATCTGTTTTCCTATTCCCGCTAAAGTTGGATACCAACTGCCTGTATTGCAGGCACGGAACATTAGTATCAACGCTACGATGGTCGTAACGGCCGCACCGACAACCGTACCAATGATCGCAGTGTCAGGACTGGCCCAGATCAGGCATGGCACAACGATTGCCAATAACATCAGCAGGCGACTGCCAACGTTGAAGCCTGCCACCTGTTCCGTTCGATTGCGTGCCATCAGACAAGCTGACAAGGATGCGGCAGGCAACATCAATAGCGGATAGGGAATTAATAGCAGTAATAGCTTGGCAAGATCTGGATTGTTGAAACGAATTGCCAGCAGGTGATTCCCGCCAACCAGTAGAAAAAGACTGAGTAGTGTCCCCCCTAAAAAAAGCCAGAGAAGGTTTTCGACCAGGACCCCACGCGAACGTTTCTCTTCACCAGGCAGGAAGTAGTAGAGCGCCCGGTCAAATCCCAACGTCACGAATGGTACAGCAAAGATATAGGCCAGCATCGTCTGCCGATAGCTGGCGTAGTCGTGCTGGGAAAACACCCGCGAGAGTATGGCGGCACTGGCAATGCTCACGAGCGTGGTCAGAGCTTGGCCCGATGACAGAATCATTACCTTTGCGGATCGGGAGTGCTTTGCGGACTCCGTGGTTAATCCCTGATTTAGGACTTTAGTGCTTTCTGTATCCTGATTCATCTCATTTGGTTTTCAACCATACCCTCTATAGCTTAAACTCGTCGTACGACTTCATGCCCCGCATGAGTTCAGTTGGTAACGGCTTATTTCGTCAAGATCAAGGCAATCGTTCCCACTCGGTGGGCGAACACGCTCTGCGTTGCATGTCTTGCTAATGTTCTGATCGGTGTTTTACTTGAGAACATCGAAGAACTGGCCGAGGCGATGGGCGAAACCGCCATAATTCTTTGTGGCGTCAGACAGGGTCAGCCAGGTCTTCCGGCTGACTTCTCTCTTAGTAAGCCAGCAACTAGGTTCAGTGATTGCCGCGCCGATCGCTGCGGCAACTTCGGCCACATCGGGATTTGCGGTCAGGAGGAATCCATTGCTTGCGTTCACCAATTCAGGTGTGCCACATACGGCTGTGGCAATAACTGGAATCCCGGCGCTTTGAGCCTCCATGATGGACACAGGAACGCCTTCTGAAGAACTTGTGTTGATGAACAGGTTGACAAAAGTGTTTCGATAGAACGATCGCACTTGTGCGTTATCAACACGTCCATGAAACGTCGCGACAACGTTTCCAGGAAGACAAGCAAGGGCAATGTTCTCCAACTCGGCACGAAGTGGCCCATCGCCAAAATGGTGCCATTGAATCATGACTCTAGGGAATTTGGTGCCCACATGACCAAGGCCCCGAATGAGCAAGTCAACCCGTTTGACGGGATTCAGATAGGCGCACGAACAAACAACAAATGGCGTGGACGTCTTGGACGGCTCTTTTACGCCGACGTCCGCGGCACCGAGCCGACCAACTTCGGCTTTAGTAGTCATCCAAGGATAACGGCTGGTGAGATACCTAACACCATGCTCAGAGGCAACGAAAACACGATCCAGAGACCTTAGAACACGCTCATGGAATGGCCAGTTTGGATCACCGCCTTCCTCAATGTAAAGATCGGACCTTTGCGCTCTTGACACAATACCAACAACGTTCTGCCATCCTCTGCTTGCCAATCTCGCTCCTAGGATCGGAAGCGCCGTCCACCAACAGAAGAATAATACCTTTTCCGAGTTTTCAACGCGATGCATCAGGTACGTAGAGAACCATTTTTCACAGATGGCGATACGAGCTGCATTCCGCATTGCTTTGTACATGGCGAGTGGCCTGCCCGCACCACCTAGCATCGCATTTCCAAACAAAGAAAGATGGTGTGTGAGAAGGAATAATTTGCTTGCGCGCGAAATCGACAACATTGACGCCAGTCCAGTCTCAACTTCCACGCGTGGTGGAAGGCCCCGAGGTTTCCCGGAAACTAAAGTTGGCACAATGACCATACGGTCGAATTTTGATGCAAGATAGGGCACTTCGGCTTCCATGAATTCCTCGCCAGGCAAGTAAGGAAAACGTGTTGTGATGAGAATCAGAGTCCGCATTGATCAACGACCACCTTCTGGGGACGTATCTTCACATTGCACATTTGCTTCAGACTTCTGTCCTCTATAACTTGAATTCGTCGTACAACTTCGATCCGTGTGAGAGTTCCGTTGGCAAAGGCATGTTTTCGTCTAAATCCAAACATCTGAGGACAGGCATTGTTGATTGTTGGTCGTCAGTTGTTAGTTGATAACGAAAACCGCTTTCAGGACAAATGAGGATGGTTGGTAGTTCTGAAGACATCCTCGTCTCCTTCTCTGACGATAAACTATCAACTACCAACGATGAACCGCTGCTGGCGCCTCGTGACCGCAGCACATGCCCATGCCTACTCATCCAGCCTTGTTGCCGGGCGGGATTACCAACAACTAATGCATAGTCGGGCACATCTTTCGTAACCACTGCTCCTGCCGCCACAAAACAGTAACGGCCAAGCGTAATACCACAGACAATTGTGGAATTGGCCCCAATCGTTGCTCCACGCTTGATAACAGTCTTCTCATATAGGTTGTTACGGCTGACCTGAGAGCGCGGGTTAGAAACATTTGTCAAGACACAGGATGGACCGAGAAACACATCATCTTCAATAGTCACACCAGAGTAAATCGATACGTTGTTCTGGATCTTGACGTTGCTACCGATTACAACCCCGCCAGCTACATTGACATTTTGCCCAATTACACACCTTTCGCCAATCATGGCACCTTTCATGATGTGACAAAAATGCCAGATCTTAGTACCAGCCCCTACTTCAGCCCCTTCATCCAAATATGATGATTCATGGATAAAATAGTCAGGTTTGTTGGTCGTTGGTTGTTGATCGTTCATTGTTTCTCCTTAAGCGAACGTATGAGCCCATTAATGAGTTGTTTGACACCAATCAGGTTGGAAATCAGATTCTGCTTGGTCGGAAGGTATCCAATTCTTATAGCCAACAATAGTTGGGTTTCCAACTCAGAGGCAGATCCGCGGGCAATATGAAGAAATTGTAGAAACTCTTTTACCCCCGCCCGAGTGGCGCCTTCTGCCAGATTCGAAGGAATGGAAATCGCTGCTCGCCGAATTTGGCCTGTTAACCCATACATTTCTTCTTTTGGGAAATCCCGCGTGCAGACATACACCTCTTCGACAAGATCCATCGATTTCTGCCATGCCGTCAATTGCTTATAGTCGCCCATGTCCCCCTCCCTTTCCGATCGATCAACAATTAACAGTCAACCATCAACGAAGTAGCGGATGATAGTCTCCTGTCAGGCCGGCTTTCGGCGCATTCCGAATGTCATGCACAAGCTGAATCGAGGGAAGGACATCAGCCGTACCGAAACCTCTTCCCGAAAGGATTTCTTCATAACTCTTCTTATGAAGATCCTTAAAACCGTCAGAAAACTCAACCTCCTTGCCATCAAGCACCAAGGCACGGTAAGCGTTTTTGCCGTTCTGCGTTGCTGATTCAGGCAAATCCCTGGCATCAACAGACAAGAACCACCTTACCCTTGCATACTGCAATTCCAGATATCCGGCCGCCCGGGTAGATTCCAGAAGATGGACCTTGTTTTGTCGAACTGGACCAAAGATCCAGAGGAGTAAATCATAAAAGTGAACCCCTATATTCATCGCTATGCCACCCGACTTATGATCATCACCCTTCCACGAGATCAGATACCACTTACCCCTGGATGTAATGTAGGTGAGATCAACATCATGAACAGTATTCTTACCTGTCGTCATAACCTTATTACGAAGTGCGATAAGCGCCGGGTGCAGACGCAACTGCAGAATCGAGTTTATACGATGGCCTGTTTCCTGCTCCATTTCAGTCAGGGCGGCAAGGTTCCACGGTTCAAGTACTAAAGGTTTTTCACAAATAACATCAGCTTTAGATCGCAGGGCAAACCGGATGTGGGCATCGTGCAGATAATTTGGAGAACAAATGCTGACGTACTTAATATGCCCTTGTTCCGGCCCGCGACGAAGTTTCTCCACATGCCTCTCAAATCTTTCGAATTCCGTAAAGAATGCCGTATCAGGGAAATAACGATCCAACACACCGACACTGTCATTCTTGTCAAGGGCCGCCGTGAGTGTATGCCCAGTATCCTTGATAGCCTCCATATGACGCGGAGCGACAAATCCAGCCGCACCAATTAGCGCAAAATTCATAATGATTTCTCCTTGTTCAGTAGTTGGTAACTTTTGGGCAGCCTTAATAGTTTAGCGCATTCCTGAGATGGGGCGTCAATTAGATTGTTAATGCCTCATGCACAAGAATTTACCCAGTATGTCCCACTGGTCCCGGTCAATGGATTAACTAAATATCTTTTTCACTGCTTTCTTTAGAATCGATCTCAGTGTAATTCCGACAAATCTGGAAGGTACTCTTTCAACACATTTCAAGCATCTATTAGGAAATCTATTCTTTATATGTAATTTCCTCAAATTTTTAATTAAAGCGTCGTTCCATAAATTCTTTAGGTCATCCTTATTCATATCGCCAACAACAAGTTCTCCATCATAATCAACACAGCATGGTACAACTCGGCCATCCCATAACACAACGGGACAGATCCACAGGCTTGGACAACTTAGCTTTCTATTATCTATGAGCTCCGCTTTGAAAATTGTTTGCTGTTGAACTTCATATTCGTCACACAGGTGTGACCATTCTTTTATGAGCTTATTTAGCCTGGGGTGATTATCGTCTGTTTCTACTGTTCTAAATATTATTTTTATATTTGGGTTTAATTTATTCTTAATATCAATGAATGTTGACCATTTATTTTTAATATCTTCAAAAGGTATATTAGTTCTTTTTTTATAATCATTTTCATTTCCGTAAATTGAGAATACAATTGAATCAAGACCGCTTTGAATCAATTCCTTTGATTTGTTGTCTGTTAAAAGACTTCCATTTGTTACAATTCGAGCTTTGATTTCTGATTTTGTTGCATACTCAACTAAGTCTACTATTTTAGGATGCAGTAATGGCTCTCCCCAATTGGTTATGGTAACACCGGTAATGCCGTTTTTTCTTGCATTGTCTACAATTCTTTTAAACAAACCCATCTCCATGAAGCCTTTTTTTCTTTTCATGAGGCTATTAACCGGACAAATATCACAATTAAAATTGCATTTATTAGTTGGTTCTATCCACAGGTATTTAGGCGGAGCAGCTGTAACTCTCTGTAAAAAAAAGTTGAATCTGTAAATATTAACCATACGCCTCATCTCATGAGTTAAAAGGCTTCAGGGGACAGATTTCCAGGGACGTATCTTCACATTGCACATTTGCGTAGACTTCAAGGTCAGACCCGTACAATGTACTTTGTTGTTCTCCGGGTATAAGATTCTTTAACCAGAAATGGCACCGCAGGACAGGCAGGGTTTCGGGTTCTGGGTTCAAAGTTTCAAGTTTTGGGTTCGGTCACCGTTCACTACTCATAACTCGACACTCTCCAAACTTAAGGGAAAACTCTCTTGTTTTACCTGGGCAAGTCCGAGAGTTCGATACGGTCATAACAGCCGTGTTTTTGGTCTTCCGGATGCGGTTCAACAGCCAGGATAGTGATCTCTCTCTTCCCGGGTCCGTAGGCCCAAGGCGGCTGGAGTCTGATTCTCCAAATAGGACTGCCATACCTTCATGCCGTACCGTCGTGTCAAAGGGGCTATTTCATGCGATTCAAGACTGTTGTGCCGTGGATTGACTTCCAGATATCCCAGCGCCTTCACCAACTTCTTAAAGAACTTCTGCTCGTCCTTGGATAATGTTCCCTGTTCATACCGGACGGCCAAATCATTCCACACCGCTTCCATCTCCGGCACACCCATTCGGATCTTGAAGGTATTCACTATTCCTCACCGGTACTTTTTGAGGTCGATCACAGGAGACACCACACGTTTCTTCATGTTGGCTACCGATTGATCCATCATGCGCAGGGCTTTCTTGGAGATAACGTTCGGATCAATCAGAACGCGAGGTTCCAGCACTACATGGCCATCAGTAAACACCTTAACGGAAAAGAACTCCGACAAAGCGCCCCGAATGGTCAGACGCTTCTTGGTATCCAGATGCGCTGTATATTGATTCAACACTGCCGTCGTCATGATCACTTACTCCTTTGTTAAATGCCTAGTGGGATTTCCCACCACAAACATAGCTCTTTCCGATCTATTGGCGCAAGTCAATAATTCGGAGTTTTAAGGGTCAAACCTGTACAATGTACTTTACTGCTTTCTGCTTCACTATTCAGCAATATAAAAAACACTTAACCACCAAGACTCTAAGTACACCAAGGAAGAGTTTCCGGGAGAGTTTCCGCAAGTTTCCGGGGTCCAAGTTTCCGGGGTCAGACTGTGAATAACAAGTTTGATCTTTTGCTTTTTCTTCCATGAGGCCTTTTCTCACAGCCTTCTTGGGTCGTATCCCCGAATAGTCGCGGTAAACTTCACATTGCACATTTGCTTCTGACTGCTGACTGCTGAATTCCCAGGCCAATCAGATATCAGTAAACTTCATCGTGCGTCCCAACACTCTCCAACAGAATGGCGGGCTTGCCGCCCTGTTTAACCGTTTTAAAGATGATGCGAAGGTCGTAACCCACACTGCACGCCCAAGAACCTGCCAAAGCGCCTGTTAGTTTGTGAGTCCGCAGTGAAGGGTGAAACGGATCCTCCGCCAATTGCGTGAATGCCTCAAATAAATCCGTTGCATGTTTAGGATGCCGACTTATGTGCTTGCGGACGGCCCTCACGAAGGCCGTACTGCGGATGAGAGTCCAACTCACCCTGTGATCTCCTGCATGAGTTCAGATGGCGTGACAGCACGGCATTTTCCAGCCCTGAAATCACGGTTCGCTTCCCGTATGTCCTTCCGCAAGGCTGTGCGCCTTTGTTCTATCAATCGCTTGGAGAGAATTTCAACGAGGGACTCCTTTTGCGGCAATGACAACCCATCTGCCAGGCCAACAATCTTATCGAATGTCATTCCTGTCTTCATGCTTTTACCTCATTCTTCCTTATTCAAGGGTACTACAGCATATTGTGCTGTGTCAATCATCGCAATTCCGCTACCGCAATACTTCCATAGTCAATTCCAAGTTCCGTACCTGCCAGGGTCACTCACCTGTACAATGGACTATGATTTTTAAAATCCGATCGGATCATTTTATCCAAAACCACAATCCATGAGTTCATCTGTCTGGGATGTATCGTAAATAAAAGTTACAGGTTAACAGGTCCAATTCCAGGCGCTTACGCCGCTGGAGGCGAAGCCCAAAGGGCGAATATTTCACCTCCGTAGGAAATATTCGGGTTAGTTCCATGCGTTGGTTCTGCGATCCTATGATGCCCACTTCAGGGCAAGCTTCTTCCCCGAATGAGCGCAATCGCTGAGATACAGATTGATCAGGTTTTGATAAGGTACGCCCGTTTCCATGGCCAGAGATTTGAAGTATTCGATCACATCAGTTCCAAGACGCATCGTGACCTGCTTGCGAAAGTGCTTGGCGTAAGGATTGCGGACTGAGTCGCTGAAATCGTATTCTTTTCTCATATGTAACTCCCGTATTGTTTTCGTTCGTTTGGAATAGCTTTCCGTGCCGAGATGATTCGAATCACCTTGTCATTTTCCCGATAAGCATGGCAGACGATCAACAAGCGCAGTTTGGCGCTGAATCCCAGAAGAATAAATCTGTCTTCCTCTTGCGAGTGATCCGGATCGTGCTTCAATCGTGCATTTTCATCGGCAAAGACAGTTGAGCCTTCCTCAAATGATACACCGTGCTTGCGAAGGTTTTCAGCCGCTTTCGCTTCGTCCCATGCAAATCGCATTCCATTCATAATGATAATGTATTGCTCATAGCATTACAGTTCAAGGGAAAAATCATATTTCTTCTTCTTGCAGAACTCCCCGCTCATCACCTCCTCAAGGCACACTCCGGATTCTCAAGGGTCAGACCGGAATGGCGCTAAGTTAAGGTCTTTTTGCATGCTGCAAGCATGCCTTGGACTGCGGCGGCTTGCTTGCCAAGCCGTAGCCTTGGCGAAGGTTGGACGCCGCTTTGATCAATAAAGAAAGCGCTGTCAAGCCAGCGCACTCCAAAGTGCTTCGCACACCAGAATTTCTGAAAAACATGCTTATCTTAGCGCCATTCGGGTCAGACCGCGAAACGAGAAACTCTCTTTTTCGGGATCTGTTGCGTTCTTTGCGTTAAAATCTTTTCCCGGTTTCTTCCAGGGAAAGATATGAGTATGTATCCGCAGATTACATCCTCTCTCACTTCATGTCCGCCGGGTTAATATAAAAAGCCGAAGAGATAGAGGGGGATTTTATTGGCAACCCCAACCTCAATGCCATCTGCTGCGACATATGAATCTACAACGCCTTTGATTTGTGCATCGAGCTTTCCCGACCCACCGATTTCAAAGACATATCTATCATTTACCTTGAAATCACCTTTATCTGAAAGAGTTATCTTGAAGCTGTTCTTGAACTGGCTGACAAAGAAAGTCTCCCGAACCGCGCCTCTTTCCGATTCAGACATCATGGAATTGTTGACTGCAAAAAGAAGGTTGCTGTTCGCCATAAGGATTTTCGACGGCTTGCGCACCAGCCTGTATCCTTTGCCTTCAGAAGCGATTGAATTTATCATTCCCGCCCTGTCAAGATACTCAAGGTAGTTGTATACATATTCTTTTGATATTCCGAGCTCCCTGCTCATCTTGTCTATGTTCACCAGGAAAGGAACGCTACTTGCAATGAGCCACAGGAGTTTTTTCAGTACCGGAATATTGGACTGTTTCATGTCGCCGGCAATGGCAATGTCCTCGTATATGACTTTCTCGACGACATTCAACAACTTGGAAACATAGGTGGCCGCCCCCTCCGCAATAAAAGGATAAGATCCTGCCGAAAGGTATTTATTGAAATATTTCAATATGGACACACCCTTTGTAATCTCGCCTGATATCATTACGTGCTTTTTGAGTAAGCCGTCAAGGGTCAGTACAGGCAATGATATGTTTTCCTTGAGCTCCAGATATTCCCTGAACGAAAGCTCTTTGAGATTGTAATAGACAACTCTTCTGGAAAGATCGGCCTTCCCGCGCTTGAGTTCAATAGAGGAACTGCCGGAAACCAGGATCCTCTTTCCCTTGAAAGTGTCTATTATGCTCTTAAGTTCAAGCTCCCACCCCGGAAATTTATGAATTTCATCAATGATGAGCGCCTCGCCGCCGAGCTTGAAATATTCGCCGGCGATCTTGAAGAGACCGAGGGCTGATACAACCACATTATCCGCTGAGATATACAGGCATTGTTCAACATCATTGTACTTCTCAACGTAATGTTGAAGCAGTAGCGTGGTCTTCCCTGTTCCGCGGTATCCGGTTATGCAAATATGCGGAGAATCCCAATCTATGGCATCATGTAGATATCTCCTGAACTTCACAGGGATATCTTCAACGCTTTTCCTGTGGATATAGAACAGTTCATCAAACATGAATGCTTCCTTCCCATGCACTTTTAAACAAATTACAGCCAACTACACTTTGCTATATGAAACAGTAATAGTCAACTATACTTTGCTATGCATCTTCTGGAATTTCCGGGTCAGCCCTGCAGTGGTTGTTGAACAAGACTGAAACGGTTCGCCTGCCAGAGCCAGACCTGTACAATGTCCTTTACGGGTTTCTGACTGCTGACCTCCGACACCGACATCTGACTTCCGCCATCAGATATCCGGCATCCGGGCACACTCCGTGCCCGTCAATTATGCGCCTTCGCGAGGCCTACGGCGTCACAGGTCGCGCCTTCGCCCCACAATGCTTCGCTAAAAGCTACGCAGGGCAGGATGTCTGCCCATTGCTTCGGCGCACAAGTGCGTCTTCGCCCAGCAAGTACCCGCCATTGTCCCGTCACACAATAGCTACCCCTGCCCAATCACATCACCACTCCATAACCTGTCCAGGAAAATCTGCCACGGGTTGATGTCTTTTGCCAGTTTATTACGTCAGATACATCGCCGTCATGCCAACGGAAACATACTCTCCATTGCTGATTAATTAGTATACTATGCAGGCAGGAATAGATCCGAATTCTGAATTTTGGGTTCCAAGTTTCGAGTTCGAATATCCGATGTCTGACCTCCGTCTTCCCCCCCTCCCACCTTTCCCATCCCTCATCCACGATCGCGGTGGTCAGATCCATAATAATGCCCATACTCATGCCCGACCCGGCTGAGGTCAACATCGTTGATTATTGCACCAAGTATGTTCGCACCGCCTTCATTGAGTTTTTTGACGCATCGCTTGGCAGTACTCTTCTTGGTTTTGTTGAACCTGAAGACAAGAACAACCCCATCCACAAGTCCGCCCAGAACCATTGCATCGCTGGCTGCACCAAGCGGAGGAGAATCTATAATGATGCGATCAAAATTCTGCATGGCCCATTCAAGGAATTCGCGAACCCTCTTGGTGCCCAGAACTTCGGCAGGATTGATGTCCCTTGCCATCTGGCTGACAATAATAGCCAGGTTTGGAAGCTCCGTCTTGGTGCAGAGCTTCTCAAATGGAGGGGGGACAATATCACACAAAGCGTGAAGCAGACTCCATTCAGCATCCCCGATCTCGGGTATATTCTTGCTCCAGACCCTGGCGAGTTGTGGCCGCCTCATGTCCAAGTCTACAAGAAGAGTCTTAAATCCCGCCTTTGCAGACATGATGGCAACGTTACAGCTGCATATCGTCTTGCCTTCACGAGGTTCGCTGCTCGTGAAAAGAAATGTTTTCCCCTGGCAATTCTTATCAATCAGACCCCTGATACCGCTGAAGGCTTCGGTTGCTATGCTGAACTTGTCCTTTAATCCTATCAAGGCGAGCTGCTTCCTTACAACCCAGGATACGCGCGGCACACTGCCAAGCACTTTGAGGCCAATGTCGTTTTCAACATCGGCATCACCCCAGATACGATCTTCAAGCTTGTAGGACAGCATCGAAAGGAATATTCCCCCGCATCCACCAAGGAACAGCGCCAGCGCCAGCGATAAAACCTTGCGAGGGCTGATCGGCTTTGCCGGCACTTCCGCCGGCTCGACAATCTTGATTGTGGTGGTCTTTTCGTCCGACGACAGCCTGGCTTCCTCCATCCTTGCCAGGATACCCCTGTACGTTATTTCGATCGTGCTTTTCTCTCTTTCAAGCACACTAAGTTCAGCCCTGCCCCTGGCAATTTCCTGCTCCTTATCCTCGGCAAGGCGAATCTGATCGTCGCATTGTTTCTTGATGGCTGCAATCAGCTGATCCTGCGTTTTGACTTCCGGATGGTTTGGTGTGTACCTCGACAGCAATTTATCCCGCGCAGCGTTGGCTTCCGTCAACTCCTTGCTATAGGCAATGAGCGACTCCTTTATGGCATCTCTCTGCGCTTCGAGCGTTTCAAGGAGACTCTGACTCCTGAAATCAAGAACCTTCTTCTCGGCATCCTTGAGCATTTTGCCCTGCGTTTCGATCTGGGTCTCAAGCCACGACACCGCGCTCTTCGATAAATCCTTGTTCAATGCGTAGACCATTTCAATGCCTTCGGCAGAGTAAATATTTGCGACAGTCGCCGCTATGGCAGGCTTGGGAGATTTCACGGCTATCTTGACCAGGCTGGAACGACGGATGAGATCAATGCTGACGTTATCCTTGAAATATTTGGCTAATTTTTCCTCGTCTCCGGCCAGTTCCGGAAAGAATCTTCTACTGCGCTCCATAACCTTTTTCCGCAGTGTATTGCTTTGCAGCTTGAGAACCTGGGTGTTGAAAAGTTCGGCCGAGGAAGACACAGACCCCATCCGGCTTGTATCATCAATTACGGCATCCTGCTGGCCCATGAACCTGGGACGTCGCACGCTCAACTCAACAATGCTTTCCGCCCTGTAGATCGGCGTTGCAGTATATATGTAATATGACCAGCTTATGGCACTGAAGCAAAGCATCAGCAGCAGAACAAATTTCTTAAGCCAGAGTATCCTGAAGAGTTCAGCCAATTCAGACCAGGAAGAATCTTCAAATCCGGTCTGCCCGCCGTACAAAGGATAGCCGCCATAAGCTGAAGGCATGGGTCCGTAATAAACTGGAGGCGAAGCAGGCTGGTTGCCCTGCGACATACCGGCTGTATCAGGCTGGTTATTCGCGTTATTCAGTGCTTTCTTGTCGAACATAATCAGGCCTTATTATCACGGATAACACGGTTACGGAAAAAGATAGACCTTATCATCTTGCCTTTTTATTAGCGTCATCTGCGTAATCAGTGGTTCATTGCCGAAAAACAAACAGGCTCCCGGACCTTTGTCCGGGAGCCTGAAAATATCTCAAAACCCGGATATCCTCAAATGCACACCCGCCAACTTACTGATTTTCATACTCAACCGCAGGCGGAGGCTCAATCTGCTCCATCACTTCCACTGGAGGCAAATCACTTACCAGATCAACTCCAACATCATTCAGCTGTTCTTGTAAATCGGTAGTAACTTCTTTCATTTTCTC
>Ga0156394_1092_pt3 | contig 44379 bp, 40 predicted proteins | sample RifOxyA3_FD_108038 | JGI IMG/M metagenome (GOLD analysis project Ga0156394, IMG submission 108038) | Lentisphaerae bacterium RIFOXYA12_FULL_48_11 | reverse complement strand
TTCAATCCACGCGCCCACGAGGGGCGCGACGTTGCCTTTCGGCTCTGGTGCAAACTGGAAGCAGTTTCAATCCGCGCGCCCACGAGGGGCGCGACTAATATCCGACACATGACATCTGTATATAAAAAGTTTCAATCCACGCGCCCACGAGGGGCGCGACTAACTGCACCATCTACCAGTTTATGTTTCAGTAGTGTTTCAATCCACGCGCCCACGAGGGGCGCGACCACTACACAAATCAGCCAGAACCTTGCCGACCAAGTTTCAATCCACGCGCCCACGAGGGGCGCGACTCCATGCAGATTTTTAGACCACATTCTTTTGCAAGTTTCAATCCACGCGCCCACGAGGGGCGCGACAATAAACCCGTAATATGTTTTAATCAGGAATTAGTTTCAATCCACGCGCCCACGAGGGGCGCGACTATTTGCCTATGCTGTGGCGCATATGCAAGGGCGTTTCAATCCACGCGCCCACGAGGGGCGCGACGTTGCCGGTCATAAGCGCGTGTTCGTTGTCCTGGAGTTTCAATCCACGCGCCCACGAGGGGCGCGACAGGCACAAACGTCGGGTCTCTTTTAGTAAGTACGTTTCAATCCACGCGCCCACGAGGGGCGCGACTATGCATACTGACTGCATTGTCCGCCTTACCGGGTTTCAATCCACGCGCCCACGAGGGGCGCGACAATGAGGCTCATGTCAAGGAGCGTGGTCCCATAGTTTCAATCCACGCGCCCACGAGGGGCGCGACTTTTACGAAACCACAATTACATCTCAGCAGCAGGCGTTTCAATCCACGCGCCCACGAGGGGCGCGACTATAAGCTCCACCTGACTCAGTAAAGCGGAGTGTTTCAATCCACGCGCCCACGAGGGGCGCGACAGCATACACCGCATTAGTTGCCGGACTTACGAGTTTCAATCCACGCGCCCACGAGGGGCGCGACGGGACGATCACCGGCAACGGCGCGGGGTTGACGTTTCAATCCACGCGCCCACGAGGGGCGCGACCCAACGGGGCACTTTGAGGGGAGGTCAGAACATGTTTCAATCCACGCGCCCACGAGGGGCGCGACTTTTGGCGACCATGTACCAGTTGTCCTGGGGAAGTTTCAATCCACGCGCCCACGAGGGGCGCGACTTTTCTCCATATCTGATCTCTGCCAACTTTTCTTGTTTCAATCCACGCGCCCACGAGGGGCGCGACAAGGCTCCGCTGGACTGTACGCGCTGCCAGGAATGTTTCAATCCACGCGCCCACGAGGGGCGCGACTTCGCTGCCTTACCCTCGATACTCAAGGCGGCAAGTTTCAATCCACGCGCCCACGAGGGGCGCGACATACACAACCGTCAGATCCGTCTGCGTACCATTGTTTCAATCCACGCGCCCACGAGGGGCGCGACATATGGAGTTGTGAGACTTGCGCCAGGCAGAAAGTTTCAATCCACGCGCCCACGAGGGGCGCGACTCCGCCGGCTCCACGATCACCGTCGACGTAATAGTTTCAATCCACGCGCCCACGAGGGGCGCGACCGTGCATTCATAAACTACAATGAAATTAGCGTCAACAAGCATTGTTTCCGCGAAGACTCTGTTAAATTGTCAAAGAACTACAACAAAAATAAATCCCCTGACTTAAACATCATACCAATCAGCATCTTACAACGTCCGCGAACCTGCCTGAAAAATCATGTCCGCTTGTGGTTCGCGGAAGACAAATCACACAATTAAAGGTCCCTCAAGATCAACAGCCTTCTTTGTTCCATGATGTTCAACCCGCCGATCCCAATTCGCACCAAGATAGTAAAATCTCAGGCTATCCTGTTCTTCGTTAAAAAGATCCAGCAACTCGTTCTTCAAAACAGCCCATTGAGTTGGATCGATAATGCATTCAAACACCGAATTCTGAACACGCTGGCCATAATCAAGGCACTTCTTTGCGACACGCCGTAACCGCCGCTGGCCAGCCTTGTCCACCGTCGAAACATCATAACTTACCAGCACAAGCATTACCCTCTCCCATCTGTCATCTGCTATTTGTGATCTGCAATCACGCCCACCGTCTATTTCCAGATGAATGGCGGATAGCCATCCAAATCCCCTCTCAAGAACCGTGCCAACAAAAGTGCCTGTACATAAAAAAGCAGGCCCACAGAGACCGTTTCTTCGATAAATGGATGCCGAATCTCTTCCTGCTTGCGCTTCTGATACGCCACAAGAAGCGTCTTGCGCGTTTCATCGTCCATGGTCACCGCACCGGACTCTTCCGTCTTGAAGCCCTTACCCTGAATCTGCCTGAGATTCACGAGTGACAGCGCCAGCCGGTCCGCCAGGAACGGACGGAATTCCTCCATCAGATCCAGAGCCAACCCCGGCCTACCGGGCCGGTCGGCATGCAGGAAGCCAACCTGCGGATCGAGTCCAACTGATTCAAGCGCCGCCTCGGCATCGTGCGCCAGTAATGTGTAAATGAACGACAAAAGGGCATTCATGTTGTCCAGCGGCGGTCGGCGGCTTCGCGCCTTGAAAAAGAAATCTTCCTTCTGGGCGGTAATCATACGGTCAAACACCTGGAAATACACATTAGCGGCCTCACCCTCCTTGCCCCGTAATATTTCTATCGAATCCACCCTGCCTGCTTCTTCAATCAACCGGCCAAGATACTGGATCACACCATTAACTTCCGCTTCAGTGTTTTCAGCCCCATGATCACGCACAAATCTCTGCAAAACAGTACGGCAGTTGGCGATCTTGCTGATGACAATCGGCCTGGCAATTTCCAGCCGCTGCTTCTCGTCGTCCGATCGCCGGTACTGTTCTTTTCTCAGGAGGACATTCCCGGAGACCGGGCCATGAACCCTTGCATGAAATTGACCGCGTTCGCTCAGGAAACTGATATGGACCCCGCGTTCTCCACACAGCCCCATCAGCGGCGGACTGCAGGAGACCTGCCCAAAGCAGACGATACCGCCAAGAGTATGGATCGGCACGCGCAATTTTGTTTCCTGTTCCACACGCACAAGCACAGCCTCGCCCTCATGGCAGAGATAAGATCCCTGTGTCGTAATGAACAATGTATTAAGAAGTTTCTTCATACATTTCTAGCCGTACTGCGAATTTTATAAAGACGCTCAGGGAACCGCACTCCTTCAGAAAAGTTTATTCCAACACCATCAATTGATCACAGATTACATATAGCAGACTGCAGATATTTACGGGCTGATTTGTGACGGCCCGCCGTTTTCGGCATGCAGGCATTCAACATCGAACAACTGTCGCATTTCTTTTCGTATACCGCCGGCGGGGTTATACCTGAATCAAATAACTCGTGTAAACGGCTGGCAGTATTCTCTGTTTTCAGCCGCAAGTTTGCATCAAACTCAACATCCAGCCGCCGACGAGTGGTCCCGTAGAAAAGCGCGCCAACCGAGATGGAACAATTCAGCATTTCCTCCAGGCAGAGTGCCTGTGCGCAAAGCTGTACTCTGTCGCAGTCATTCTCCTTCGGCTTGCCGCGTTTGTACTCGACCGGGAATGGGCACCATGTTCCATTTTCCTTATGGAACTCTACCACATCCGCCATACCTGTCAGTCCCAGCCTGAGTGATCTCAATCGAAGCCCCCTGCTTATCCTGACATCCCCACGCGATTCCTCCCCCGCATCGTGCACTTTCTCGTGCATGATCCTACCTTCGGCAGTCAACCGGTTCTCATCCCACGCCTGTTCGATGTGGATGAGCGCACACTGCCGTTCACAGAACAGCAGGTGCTGAAGTGCCGATAAAGGCAACAGATCGTCTTCTTTATAGTTCACAACATTTCGATCAACTCGACAGAAGTTTATAAACTAAAAGCCACCGATGACTTCTGGTTTAGGTCCCCCTACTTTGTCGAAGTCTACCTCTCCATTATCTTTATTAACCTTCAGGCTGCGATGAACCTTGGCCGAGGAAATCTGGCCGCTTGGACAATTGTGTTCCCACCAAATAACCTTTAGCACCTCCATACTGCCTTCCGGCCGTGCCGATGAAGCGTCGTTCTCAAACAACTTGGGTAAAACCTTTTTAATGGCTTGTGCATCTTCGTCACTGAACTTGGTCTTTATGGCTAATTGCGGATTCATACTGCCATAGAAGACGTAGATGCCGTTATCCACACGATGTTTCATGCCCATTGTATCCGAACCGCGTTTCGTTCCGTCGCCTTCTCCGCTAACGCTTTTTGTAATTTGACTACTTGTTACACTGACCTGGGACCTACTAAATGCAGGATGTACAGAGACCGGTCCCCTGATGCCGATAGAAACTCCCTTGTCATCTCCGCTGGCTTCACCATCTTTGGCCTTTCCCTTCCTAGCCGTGAATGCAAAGAGTTGGCCGAATGCGCGGACATCAAGCCAAGTGGAGCATGCTAAAGCAGCCTTTTCATCCGCAGCCTTTACTTTCGCCAGAACTCTATCGGCACGATCACGCAAACTGGTGCAAGTGTCTTTCTTTCTGTCATCGGATTGGACAAAGATTTCCTGCCCGGCATCCATCAATCTGTCGCGAATCTTTCGCTTGATACATACATCAGAAAGTTCGCCCAATCCCTCATATGTTGTGCGTGGCCGATTTCCGTTGAGCGGATCTCCATTTGGGTTGGCGTTTGTGACTTTAAAGATAACTGCGAAGTCTATTTTATTTTTGAGACTCATAATCTACTCCTGTTGTGTTGTTTGTTGAATTGTTTCTTGTTCGTTAATATTTTCAGTTTCCTCGATATCTTTATGAGTTTGCTCTGTTAGTTTGGTTCGTTTGGCATGATATCCAAGCAAGAACTCCCCCGTCAGAGGCGAATCCATGGCAAACTCATCTGCTTTAAATAAGGCCATTATTTCATCAATTGCCATGAGGTATTTATGAGCACGGCTTCCGAGCCTGGCTTTATAGGGCACCAGAGCGAGCTCAATCGTTCTCCATGTACTGCATGGATGATCCGCAAAACGTTGCATCATGCGCGTTGCATTGGTTGGCCGATCTTCTTTCGCCAACCATAAAGCCATAGATTCAAGACAATCTGCGGCGGCTAACAGCCCTCCGTACAGATAATCCCTTGTTTTTCGTTCAGGTTCCCAGGTCATCGTATAGTTCCTTTCTTTGTTGTGATGTTTATATAGCGCACATGCAATACCAAGAGCCTTCTCAAATTCCCAATGCTCAAGGCCACTTCTATTGCTGGCTCTTCGAACACATGATTCTACGAGGTCACGAGGAATAGTGGTTCCATCAACAATACATGGCAGTAGTCGTTCAACGGTGGCCTTTCGAAGTTTTTCATCCAAGCGTCTGCCATATGCAGATTCAGCAATATCACGGGGAGATGGCGCACCGACAAATATTCTGTCTTTTCCAAAATATTGACGCCAGACACAGCCATTGTTTAGATCATGCCATGCCATTACGCGCTGAAGAAATTCCGAACCAGTTAATTCACGGTAGAAACTGACAGACATTCGACCCGGCGTTGCGGAATCAAGACCCATGATCAGCACGTCTTCCGTGGAGCCAAGTTTGGCAGCATATCCTCCCGCCATTTTTTTCAACGCTGCACCAATTTCTTGTGCGGTATACTCCGTCTCTCGATTGACTGTTTCTTCCTTCCCTTTAAACAACATAGAGAGTGTGTCTGCAATTGGATCAGGGACATCAACACCGGAGATGGCCCATGCCACTATTGCTTGATCACCATCGTGTCGATCCTGGCGAGCTATTAGCCAGCGCAGTGCATTGTGGGCTTTCTGAGTGACATCGATTCCAACACCGCATGCTTCGTGGTCATTTGTGAACCTACCAAGATACGTAAATCCTTGAGTGTCATTGGATGATATCAACTTGGCACCATCGCCTGGATATCTAATATACTTGGGATGATTATTGGCTCTTTTAGCTTGTTTTCCTGTCACCATGCATAAGGTCTCATCCTTGAGTGTTGTCGGATAGTAATTGCACCATGATTGTTGAATCTCTGCGTCCTTCCACAGGTCGGACTCCATCTCGCCAGGGATTTCAACAGAGAAGCGGATAAATGCTTCATATTGCCCTTTCTTGTTGGCCAACTTTATAACCTTAAAAATGGATGGGGCTTCACCTGTGCCAGTCCATGTTTCCATGAGATGACCATTGGCATCGCCAACAAAAAGTTTATGATCAACCAAATCTTTTATCAAAGTCCCCTTTCTAAGATAGTTGAGGACTGAACCAAGTTTTTTGTTTTGAGACCAGTTGACCCACGCCTGCAAAGATTCTATGTACAATTCATATCCAGATTCGTTTTTTCTCTTATTTGGGTTTCCGCCCCAAGTCACGTAATCGCCAGCAACATATTGCAGTGTATCGCATAACGGGTGTGGAGCCATCTTAGAGCCAGCACGACCGGCAGACTCTTCTGTTGCAGGAATAATTGTCGGAGCATTTTCTTTCGCTACCGTGGTTACTCTTAACAAATTTCCGGAAGTATCTACGACAATTTGAACCTGAGCATTCTGCATTGTATGATACAACGGAAGGAGAGGTGAGGTTCCCTTCCCAATAGAATCTGTATTGTTGTCGTAGGTCTTATAGAGTTTCTCAATCCAACTCATGGCTGCACCTCCATTTCTGCAATCAGGACAGGCTCCTGTAAGCCGGTCGATTTAGGCGGGTTTGGGGTCATCTCTCTTACAAATTTACGGATAGTGCAGTCTTCCGGTCGAAGGAATGTCACTGCGCCGTTGACCATTGTTGGCCGCCAAAAGCGGGCATGTAGCCGGTATTTGCCGGATTTGTCCGACTTTCCTTCTTCATCTGTTTTGCCAGTTTCATCGGGATAATCGAAGCCATGGAACATAATGCCATACGCCAGCTCGCCAGCGTCGTCATAATGACCTTGTCCCTCGCCAAAAACACAAGCTTCGACATATCCCTGGCATTCACGGGTTCCAAGAAAGATGTCTTGTCTACCGCCCTTTTCAATCATGCGTTTGGCAATATCCCAATGTTTGCCATCAATTCGATCCTTTGCCATATCTTCACGAAACAGATTCCATTCAAAATGTGCCTGTACCTGATATTCGACATCTACAAGATAGGTATAAATTGCTAGGGAATTACCACCTCCATAGTCTAAAGGTTTCATGTTCTTTGCCTGGGTTCGAATTGGTTTCATTACCCGTACTTTGTCTATGATCCATGTAAATGTTGGTTTCCAGTACACCGACTTTGCAACCCCCTTGAGCGCTTCATAGGTCGGTATGTGATAGGAACATTTTTCACCGCCGATTTTAGTCAGTGGATCGGTGAAGAGCGCTAGTTTGCCTCTTGTTATGAATTCGACCTGATTCTTCATCTTTTCCTCCCTTATCCATTTAGAATTGCCATTGGTGCAACTTGTTCGACACTCAAGCCAAATTCGTCGCTATAATACTGGTGTTCCAGATACATTATGCCGCTACCTTCTTGAACTTCATGAATACATTGATTATCCGACAATTTCCTCAGAATGTTTGGAAAAACATTAACTGAATAACGCTGGGCTTTTTTGAGTAGGTCATATTGCTTCTTAACGTCAAATGCACCACATAGATCAGCTATGATCTTATCTCCTTCTTTCCCGTAAGGCACAATAATACCTTCGGTTGGAGCGTCAATAGCTGCAAATGCCTCAGCCGCTGATTTAAAAGATTGGCGAAGAAGAAATGCAGGAGACTTGCCATTCGCACGCTTGTAAGACTGAACAGAAAGGTCATTAAGAGAGAGAAGCGACAGCATGTCTCCGTCGCGTCCAATTTGTTTTGACTTCATTGGGTAGATCATTTCGTCTGCTCGATCAAAGAAATAGTACTTGTAGTACAGTTCCATTGTTCTCGGCCCAATCAAATCGCGGTCAAATTTGTCTGGATTTCTGCTGAACTCGCTCAATACCCGTTCTGCCTTTTCTTTTGCAATCCGGATGTCGGTGAGCCTATCGAGATTTTCATTGATTGGATTCACCAAAAGAACTTTACCTGGCGTTTTTCGCAAACCATTTCTGTTACAACGACCTGCCGCCTGAGCAATAGAATCGAGCCCGGCCATGTAGCGGATTACGCAACCAAAATCAATATCCACACCTGCCTCAATCAACTGGGTGCTGACACAGATAACCGGCATGGGATTGGCAGGATCAAGGCACGTTTTGATCTCTTCAAGAACAACCATTCGGTGAGCTGGACACATGCTGGTACTGAGGTGAAATATTCGTGCCGGAGTTTCGGTCTCAAGCTTCTCTTTACATAGTTTATAAATGCTTTGTGCTGCTACCTTGGTATTCACAATAATCAATACGCTTCCACTTTCCTTAAGTTCATAGATCACCCGGCAGGCAATCTCGTCATCTTGCCAGCCGCCATTCTTACACTCATCGGCTACTTTAACGCGGCACAGGTCCTTAAAAAGTCCGCTCACATCAGGCATCATTTCCGCATTATCCGACAGAGTTGCAGCACCTTTATCTTTGTCTACTTTATCCAAGATAGGCTGAGTGGCCGTGCAGAATACAACCGTCGAGCCGCATTCTTTTACCAGAAAGTTGATTGCATTGTTAAAGATGTGAATTGTTCGGATTGGGATTGTCTGGATTTCATCGAAAACAATGATTGCATTGCCAAGCTGGTGCATACGACGTGCACCGCGTGTACCTGATGCAAAGAGTGTTTCGAGAAACTGGACGGCTGTCGTATAGACAACTGGGGCATCCCAGTTGTCTGATAGAATCTTGCTTTGCCAGGTGTCATTATCCGGCGTGAGATTGGAGTGATGTTCTAAAACGATCTTTCCCCGGTTGTTCTTATCTTCAAGAATTTTCCGAACTACTGCGGCGTTCTGATCAATTATCGAAGTATAGGGAATAACGTAAATGATGCGATCCATCTTATGCTTTTCTGCGTGTGAAAGGGCAAAGCGCAGGCTCGCCAAGGTTTTCCCTCCGCCTGTTGGCACGGTGAGCAAGAAAAGGCCTTTCTCTCTAGCGGAAAAGTTTGCGCAATGGGTCGAAATGTCAGTTCGTATTACATCAACATCGTTGCGTTGTTCGAATTTAGCCAAATGCTGTTCAAGCGTTATAATCAACGGATTCCAATCAATGCTGTCTTTGCTGATTCTGATAATTTGAACTTTTGGGTTCTCAAAATGCGCTGAATCCAGACGATCAGCATCAATCAGCGTACTGAAAAGAAATCGTGTCAGCATTCCAAGGTTAAATGCACCGATCATAGGAGTTAGAGTTGACAGACGTTCCAGGCAACATCTAAAGTCTGTTCCAACGGTATCAGATGCTAAACACTCTCTGACTTTTTCTTTGATGGCTTGATCTGCATTGGCAAACACCTCATTAAAGTGAGTACGATTCTCAGGCTTTTCCATGCGTGTCATGAACACATCTTCGCCCACGGGCGACAGGCAATCGATTAAACCGGAATGATGCGAGGCAACGGAAAGAGCCATGATTTGCCGAGCTATGTGCCACTCTACGCTTGTCTTGTCCTGGAACATTCTCCATATGTATTGAGCCCCTGAGGTCGAATGATCAATCTTGCCTTTAAGTCCCTTTGCATTGACGTATTCTTCAGCATCGGGGTTAATTTGACCTACTGCAGATCCAATGTAATCCTGAAAGGCCTTACTATATTTACCTGCATCATGAAGAAGTCCCATCAATTCACCTAAAGATGCCAAGCCAATTTTTCCAGCAAATGCTTTGGCAGAAACCGCGACTCCAGCCAGATGTTCCTCTACACTCTGTTCTTTACCATCTTCTTTTCGGTAATGAGCAATGGTTTTAGTCATTTCCAGCATACGCCTTTCCGATATCATGCAGCCAATCGGCATTCCATCCCCAATCCCCTGCACCAAACGGTTCTGCGAATTTGCGGGCAAGGTTGGCGGTGTTTTTAAGATGTTCTTCCAGAAGCTGCCATTTCTCAGGCGGTTGACCTTCCATACTGTGTGCATAATATTGACGTTGTTCTAACGATGCATTCATGCCTACACACAAATCTTCTTTTCTATTTTTCTCATACGACCAATCTATCAAGCAGGGTGAGACAAATACCGTCCTATGCCTCAGTGCTTTTGGACTTCTTTCTCGACTGCCAAAACGCTTGAATTGTTGCCGTTCATCCGCGGTATCCCTCCAGTGCTTCCTTAAGACTCTTTCGTACTTTATCTATCAGCTCCCCAGGTCCCAGCACCCTGGCACCCGGGCCCCAGGAGAGAATCCAGTCCTTAACCTCATTAAGATGGTTGGTGGTAAATTCAATAACAAGGCCACCGTTTTTCAACTGCTTAATCTTCTGCCCCGGATGCCATTGACGCTCGCTGATGTACGGAGCAACTTCGGATGTAAACCGTATCCGGACTTTATGATGCTTCTCCTTCCAGATAATCCCAAACTGGTCACCAAACATCTTATTCTTATCCATACCTTCAGGCATGAGGAATGACTCTTTCAATATCTCGGCTTTCTTAATCCGGGAGACAGCAAATGTACGGATCGAGTTTCTTGCGTGACAGTAACTGCTCAGATACCACTCCCCTTTATAATTCACGAGGTAGTAAGGATCGACCTTTCGTGCGGTACTCTTCCGGTCCGGAGTTGCATAATTTATGGATAAACGTTTATTGTCTCTTATGCCTTTGGCAATGGTATCCCATATCTTCGTATCAATTTTTGTCGTGGGCTCAGGGAAAAGCAGTATCCGGTCATCCACCCAGGCAGGCTTAACACTTGTCTTGTCAGGGAGCGAATCCTTTATCTTAGAAAACACCGACGAGAGTTTACCGTAAAGCGGGGTGTCGCGAAACTGATTGAGCGACCGCTCGGCGATGCAGACTGCAAACAGGTCTGACTCACTGATGTTTATGGCCGGCATACTGAAGTTGGGTTCGGTGTAATAATAACCATGGCGGACAGAGTCATACTTTATCGGTGCATCCAGTTCATCTTGGATGTATTCCAGGTCCCTTTGAATCGTCTTGGTGCTACACTCCCATTCAGCGGCAAGGCTTGTACAGTTGGGATAGGACTTACCTTTAATCTTGCGGTCGATGAATAAGAGACGCCTGTGTTGTGGTTTGTACTTCGCCATTTGGATCCTCCAACGGCATAGAGTATTCCTGCAGGCTTGATGAAACAAGGGTTTTAACAACAAACTGGACTTTTTCTTAAAACTTTGCCTCAGACCGTATTTGTCCTACCCCCTAGTTTAAGCTGGCCTGAAAAACGATAGAAGAAGGTGAATGCAATGAGAACTATTATCGGAATGTTACTGGCGCGATTGACTGGAAAATGCAGGGAAGATGACCAGCGCATCGGTAGACTGCAACCACACGTCAAAGTCAAAGAACCGTTTACAAGATTGAATGGACAATTAATTCTGCCGGGTATAGGTACACCGTACGAATGGAAATGAATGGCAGTAGACAATAGGAAATACAGATAGAACATGGGAGGAGAGCTAAATGTCGTCATTGAACAAGGTATTGTTGATAGGCAATCTTACAAAGGACCCTGAATTACGTCCGCTCAAGTCCGGCATGAATGTGGCAAACATGCGCCTGGCGATCTCCGAGAAATACAAGAGCAAGGACGGTAAAAACGTGGAGACCGTCTGCTATGTCGACGTGGAGGCCTGGTCAAAGCTGGCGGACATATGCGGCCAGTATCTGACCAAAGGTTCGCCTGTAATGGTTGAGGGCATGCTCAAGATGGATGAATGGGAGAAGGACGGCCAGAAAAGGAGCAAACTGCTGGTCCGGGCTAACAACATAGAATTTCTTGGTAAATCAAAGAAAGCTGAGGGCGAGACAAACCAGAATGAGCCAGCAGAAGAGCCGGATAATAACGAAGAAGACAAACTACCATTTTAGCAGCGGGTATGAATCTTTTATACAATTTTGAAGAGGCTTACCTGCACATCAAAGGTATGCCATGCGAATGGCAGCTTCATCTTAAGCCCAAACCCTATTCGCTTTCCAGGATGCGGGGCAAAGGATGGAAACCGGAATCCCCGGATTTTAGAATTATACCCAATTCGAACGACAAACTTGATCCAGCCGTAGAAACTTTCCTCTCCGATATCCCCGATAATTTCAAAGCTATTATAGCCCCCTTCCCCAGTCACCAGTGGATGCTGCTTCGATTGTTATATGAAGGAAAAGCCTGCGTGGAGTTAGCGCAAGCGAATCCGATACTTGTCTACTGCATTGCAAATAACGCAGAGTTCCGCACCAAGCCCGAGGACCGCATCACCATCATGGCCAAGCTTTGCCTGAAGAAGCAGAAGGAACTGCTGGAATGGCTGGGATTCCCTTGTACCCCTGCAACAGTAAGACTCTTGCAGAAGATACTTCCGGAAGCCGTCAATCCGTCCATCCTGCGAATGTTCCGCACCGCCATCAAAACAACGGAATTCTCAAAGACTCTCGGGCACATGAATCATATAAATGCCGGCGTCATGGCGCTCATTACGAACAAGAACATTGCTGACTTTATTACCCCAAAGTTACTGCTGGAGATTTCCGAGCACCAGGAAGAACGGATAAATAGTCCGGAATCAGATTTACTGTTTGAGACCTGCTCCATGTTCGAAACGATACGTGCACAACACAGGATCAAAAAACCGATATTCGAATCCATCGCCGGGATACAAGCCATTCACGACGAGATCCTTCCACAGTACAACGAAGCCATAACACTGCCCGTTATACCTCGTAGAAAAAGGAGTAAGGGAGAAAAGGTCAAACACCCGTCACAATTCGAGAATATCCCAATGCCGGAAACTGATGACATTATCCCTATCCGTTCGCCAAGAGAATTCTACAGGGAAGGCCAGAACATGCACCATTGTGTAACGACCTATTTAAACGAAGTCCAAAATGGAAGGATGTACATTTACAGAGTCCTAAAACCCGAAAGAGCGACGCTGGCATTGCGGCCCAAGGTTAACGGCAGCTGGAGGATCTCGCAAATAAGGGGCGTGTGTAACAAAGAAGTGGAGGAACCCACCCTGCAGGTGGTCAAGGAATGGCTCAATAATGTTAATAGGGAGCGCAGAAAAGAGCAACATGGCGACAATCAGCAATAACCCTGCCATAACAGTTGATATAAGTTCAGCAGTAAAGCCTGAGGACATGTATCAGGTCATTCTGTGGAACGACGACCATAACGAGGCATTTTTCGTTGTTCGATGCCTCATGCAGGTATTCAACCATGACTCACCGCTGGCAATAAAGATCATGCTTGAGGCCAATAACAACGGCAAGGCCATCGCTGAAGTAGAGGGGGCTGAGTCTGCGAAGTTGCACGGTGAACAGATGCAGTCTTTTGGGTTAACGGTAACTGTGGAGAAGATATAATCGGATATTCCTGCAAACAATCTGCCGAAATATAATAATGTAGACAAAAGCACGATCTCAGAAAACAGGCGCGGCATCCGCGAGTAGCCGCATCAGTCGCGTATTCCCTGGAGTAGGTGCTTGCCCTGTACTAAACATGCCAAGAGCCTGCGCCCCCTCCATCATGTAGTGTCGGCCTTTTGGTGTTCGCGAACACTCTAGTGCGAGGTTTACAGCATCTTCTGTCTCTGAGGAGTTCAATTGAAATGCATCACTAAATACTTTACGCGCCATAGCAATACGAGAGTTCTCGGACCATCCATTAACTTGGCCCGTAGAATCAATAAATCCAAAATAGTAGCCCACGATTACGCTCTTGTGCTCCGAATTACGCCATAGAGACTTCAAACTTAACTGCATGTCCGTATGTATGATCAAAGTTGAGAGCCATTCAGCCATTTGATGATCAGGACATCTCTGTGATGACCCACCACCAAACAATTTCTCAAATATGCCCATTACGATCTCCTGTTGCTTAATTTTACTTCACTAAACCCAAAACTCTAGTTGGACACCGTCTTGTTTACCCCACCATCAGAGGCTATCGCCGACGCAAAAAAGCGATAAGTAAGATTATGCCTCCAATTATATACAGAGGGGTCATCGACAAATAAACTCTCCCGCTGCTGCTCGTGGATGTACATCCGGTAAAGAACATGGGCAAAACAATTGCTGAAATGTACAGAACGCGCCACACGAATAGCTCCTATTTTTTGCCACCGCCAAATAATTTTGATATGCCAACAATGATAGCGACGATCAACATAATCGGAATAGTTACAATAGAATAGATGATCTGCAGGGGGATTAATATGATTGCCGCAAGGCACCCGCCCGCCTTTGGGTTAGACAAATCTGACCTATATTTGTTGTACATAACTCTCATTCCTCCCACAGAATTCGGCCCACTACGGTGCTGAGTGAACTCGTCAACAAAAGAGCCAAACCAATGCAGCAAGTGGCACCGTGATGGACACAATCATAAGAAGACAACCAGAACCACCTTGCTTGCCGAGAGGATGGCCCATCGCTCGCAGGTATTTCATTATTTCCGGCTCATTCGAGGCATAGGTGTTGGCGAAAGAATCAAGAAGTGAGTTGATCTCTGCAAGACACGGGGCATCATAACTTCGCGACCGAACAGCGCTCATAGAATCTGAATCAATTGATATGAAATTAATGAATTGCTCCATACTTCCGGCAAACATAATGTCAGGATTCAGCACAAAGCGATTCGCTTGCGTCGGGGTGAGCTTATGTTTATATTGCACGTAATCCATCGTGTAACGAACAAGATCATCAGCTGCATTCATGAGATCCCTTTACCTTTGTTATGCGAACATATTCCGCCAAATATCAGTCACCATATGCAAAATATCTCTCATTGATCGGCAGCCCAAACACGGTTGCCTCTCGCATCATAAAGCTCGGACACCTGCGTGCTACCGGACACTCTTATCCCTGCACGAATACAAGGAGTCCGATCGGCTAGGAGCAGAGCGGGCCCATCCTTAAGAGCGCCCAATGTCACACTCCCTGTTGTCCCGATAATATCCATCCGAGGCTTGTCGTCTATCGTCCTTAAGCCTGCACAGGTTTTGCCGTTTACATCATGCACCTCAAAACCTATCCCTGCATCAGCCACGGTCGTGGAGGTACGAATTACGCGATTTTCGTCGTATAAATTCAACATTGGCGCATCGTTGCACAAATGAAGTGCGGCACGAGCGGTACCGTTCGTGTCATTTAACTGAAGTGCTGGCATGTTTTCTGTAACGCACAGAGTGGCCCGCGCTTTACCATCCGCATTAGTAAGCGCCAGCATGGCACTTTCAGCCTCAACGCCAAACATGGCGCAAATATTGCCATTCTTGTCGCTCATACTAAGACTCGGCTCACCGGCACCAGCACCCAATATAGCGCGAACCTTGCCAAAATCATCAACCAGCCGAATTACCTTTGTGCGAATCTCATCTTTGGGGTCACCGGCAATTATCGCATCCACTTTCTGCTCCAGTTTCTGCAAACGTTCTTCTATTGTCATAACTTATACACCTTTCTTTCTAAGAGAAAACAACGTCACCCAGATCAGGCATAGCCAGCTACCATCGCAGAACAAACCATATGCCAATTTTTCGCCTCCTTGTTGTACGACCCCATGTTAGAGCTACAAGCCACGCCGCGAAACCGCAGCATCAATCCTCTCTTTTTCAATATGCAACTTTTCCAACTCCACATCAGCAAGTCGCCCCATAAAACCGCCCCTGCCGTCACTCCACTGTGATTGCCCTATCATGGTGTCAACTCTGCGCTGCATCTCAAGCAGCGTCCCGTCACTGACTTTCTCCAAATTGGTGTGTCGCATCCAGAATGTAGCAAGACTCATTGCGCCCCTCTTTTCCACGGTTTCTACCCAGCGTAGGCGGATAAAACATGACCGCCTAACGTGGATTTCCTGTATTTATATACCGACCAATGTATTTCAAAAACGTAGCCTGACTGCGTGGTATTATCAAGGATAATATACGTAGTATCGCTACGTGAACATAAAGAAACAGTTGGGGAAACGAATTGCCGAATTACGCAGGGAAAAAGGGTTAACCCAGGAAGCTTTTGCCGAGAAGGCCGATTATTCCGTGGAATTCGTGAGTTTTGTCGAACGCGGCATCAATTCCCCCTCTATTGAAGGCTGCGAGAGGATCGCCAAGGCCCTCAACATCAGACTTCGAGATTTGTTTGATTTATAACAGGCAACTATGTGGCTTCCAAAACATTTGTTAATCCCGCGCCTCAAGAAAAATAAACATCCTTTGCGCGCAGGTATAACCATCAATGACAGAAACAATTTCCCCGTAATCGATCCCGAAAACAATCTTGATATGTCCGTCGGCGGCAATACGCTCTTACAAACGATACTCATTATTCAGAATGGTCGTCTCGAAGACAAGCATATGGATAATGTCGGATAATGGAGGAAATATTCGATGCCGGCTACTTCAAATATGTATGCAAATACTAAAACGTGGAGCCCATTCATGGGTTGTGAGTTCAATTGCAGCTATTGTACCCCAACTTTTAAGCGACAGGCCAAACGGCAGAGGAAAAATTGTAATCAATGTTATAATTATACACCGCATTGCCATCCTGAAAGGCTTTCGAAAATCCCCGGATCCAAGATTGTTTTTGTGTGCGGAAGCGGTGATATATCCTATTGTCCGAAGAGGTTCGTACCAAAGATTATCAATGCACTAAAAAACCACAGGTCAAGAAATGCACAAACATACTACTTCCAGTCGAAAAAGCCCTCCTGCCTGAAGCCATTCCTGCATTTACTGAACCCGAATTTCGCTATAGTGACAACACTGGAAACAAACCGGGATAAGGGCTACAAAGCAATATCAAAAGCACCCCTACCGACCACTAGATATAAACAGTTTCTCTCCCTCAAGTATCCAAGGAAGGTCGTAACTATCGTGCCGGTCATGGACTTTGATGTGGAGATATTCGCCGACTGGATGATCAAACTGAAGCCAGAATATGTATGGTTGGGATTTGACAGCAAGAAATGTAAACTCCCCGAACCATCCGAACAAAAGCTGAAAGCGTTTGTAAAGATTCTCAACAAGCACAAGATCAAAATTCTTGGAAAGAATCTAAAGGGCATAAAACTACCAAAGGTAATTATGACAGATGGAAATAATGTTGTACCGTGCTGAATAAAACCGTGAATCCCGGTCCGGCTTCAGCACTGGCCGCGTCAGTAAAAATAGTAGCGCAAACGGATCCAATTTTCTAAAAGCCAATTTCAGAACCTTACCCCCAAAGCCCACGGCTATCCACCCTACCTCCTTAGAGAACCATTAAGCCTGGCAGGAATCCTTATTTCCCTTCGGCAAAAGAAATAATTCATCCATCTTGATCTAAGCCCCCGCCTCGCTCGCGTGTGGCGTTGCGCTTGCTCCTTGTTCGCGGGCGCCGCCGTTACGTGCAACTCCCGACCGCTACGCGGCTACGCTGAACGGAAGGCAACCTACCGTTCACGGCGCCAGGCACCGTCGCTTCGAAGATCGGGAGATGCCCAGTCACGGCGATTACGCCACGCTACAGTCTCCGCACAAGCCACACCAAAGCTCGGCCCCCATGGCCGCCGGCACGAGCGTATTGGTTTTCGTCAACGTCCCGCCAAGATCGCTCCGTCTCCGAAAACTTCGCCCAGGGCCAACACCCTCGTGCTTAACGGCGGCCGGAAACCCCATAAGACCCATAGAAAATAATTGGTCTTTGAGTTTACCAAAGAAAGGAACTTCCATGAACACACCTGTATATCACTTCACATCGATAAGCGCCTTGCGCAGACATCCTGAATTTGAGGCCGCAAAATCAGGATGTATCTCAGCAGCACGGCACGTGGTACGAGCTTTCGTTCGAACATTCGTCCAAGAAGAAGACATACAGTCCTCAAAGAATATCGCCTTGTGCCCGGTAACGGCGGTCGAAAAGACGGGCGTCAATCTGCTTCCCTTGGTTCTGGCGCAATACATCGGCAAGGTCGCCAAGTATCGCGTGGAAACTGAGATCGTGCAGGTCAACAGCACGCATCATACCGATGCAAACGCCGTCCACAGGCTATTAAACCGGCCTGTGTTCGAAGGACCGGTCACGGAGGGAATGTCATATCTTCTCGTTGACGATGTGATAACCACGGGCAGTACGCTTCAAGGACTTCGTCTGCACCTGGAACGTCATGGTGCCAGAGTCGAAGGATTCTGCGTCCTTGCAGGGTCCTTCAACATGATAATGGGATCTTCTCTCGTTATAAATCAGACCTGTGCAACCCGTACCGAACTTAGAGCAAAGTTCGGAAAACAAACGCTCGATGAATTCCTGCAGGACTTCGGGATCGCGGAATCATCGGGAGACCTCACGAATTCACAGGCTCGGTATCTACTGTCATTCAAGAGTCTGGACTCATTGCGAGACAGAATCTCGGAACACCGCAATCCATGCATATCAACAAACCAGCTCGAACTTGCTTACGCATAGAAAGGATCATCATGCATAATTACGCCACAGCAGTTATTCAGCTGCCGCTCGTCAGGGAGACGGGCACAAAGCCCAGGATACGGACTCCGGAGGACTCGGCAAAAGCCTGCGCTGACATGCAGAACCTGGCGCAGGAAAGCTTCCAGGTACTTCTGCTCAACTCGAAAAATTATCTGCTTAACAGGCAAATGGTAAGCCTTGGCCTTGTGGACGCAAGTTTAGTCCACCCACGCGAAGTCTTCAGACAGGCTATCGTGGAAAATTCGGCAGCCCTGGTCTGCGTGCACAATCACCCATCGGGGGACTCAACACCATCCGCAGAGGATATCAGAATCACGCGCCAGTTGATCGAAGCGGGCAGGATTATCGACATCAAGATACTCGATCACGTGATTATCGGCCGTCCATCGGAGAACAATAAAGGCTACACGAGCATGCGCGAAAGCGGGCTTTGTGAGTTCTAAGAGCCGTGGCAACGGCGGGATGGGAGGGACGGGAAAGCCCTCCCCATCCTTTCAGCAACAAACTCCCGAGATTTCCTCGGGGCAATTCATACAATACAGGAGGAAAGTATCATGTCAGGAAAGTTATCAGGACAGAATAGGGTCAGTTTGGATGAGTTGCAGAGGTTTCAGGTTCCGGCGCAGACGGAGTCGTATGTTCCATTACCGCACTACGATATGGCGATGAATTTACAGACCGTCGCGACGGACATGTTCACGCCGAAGGGGTATGTATTCGTAAAGGGTGAATACGCGACAGCGCGTGACGGACAGAGGGTCTTCGGTGTTCTGCAGTTCAAGAACGGCATTACCGACATGGGCATGGCCGTGGGGTTCCGTAACAGTTATGACAGGAGTATGTCTGCGGGTGTTGTCATAGGGGCACAAGTGTTCGTGTGTGACAATATGTGTTTCCGGGGTGAGATCACAGTCATGCGCAAGCACACGAAGAACATAATCGAGGGGCTCCAGACAGAGCTTGTCGCCGCGATATACTCATCCGTTGGCAACTTTGAACTCATCCATACAGAACTGGAGAGATTAAAAACGGTGGAAATATCGGACGAGTTCGGGTTCAGGACTCTGGGCAGTCTGGCGGGAAACGAAGTACTCACACCGACGGAACTTAATGAGGCCTTCCGTCAATGGAAAGAGCCGCAGTACGAGTCATTCAAGCCCAGAACCGCGTACAGTCTCTACAATGCGGTCACATGTGGATTACGGGACATCGCGCCCCACAGGACCTTTCAGGTTCACCGTGACGTGCACGAAGCGATTATCGCTGAATACCTCCCTCCAGCACCTTCCGCAAACTAAGTAAAAACATCACAGGGAGGAGGTGGTAACAACGGGGGCAGTCGTTCACTACGGCTGTCCCCCGCTCTATTGGTATAACTATGCTGGCGGACGCTTCGGCGTTCATCAGTTCTTTTTTCAGATACGGAGAGGATTGATCTTTACGGAGTGAAGACACTTTAATTGATTGCGCTCTGCTGGCTGCCTTCCCAGTCAGCGTTCAAGCCTTCCCCCGGCTTTCACTGGTTCTTCTAATACATGTAATTAAGATTCTTTTTTTCTGCGGGGATTTTCGGGTATTAAAGGGATCGCACAACCAGAATCAACCCGCCCATCCAGTCTATTCCTGCGCAGGTGCAGAAATAAATATACTTTATTCAGTCGCTCTACACATTCCTACAGCGAGGAAGCTTTTCTCAAATTTAAAGTGTTCGTCTCTTTATCTGTTGGCATCACTTGAAAATACAATTCCCCGTCTGTTTTAGTCACTGCACGCTTATAGTGTTTCATAAAAACTCCTAAGCTATGGCCCATCTGTGATGTTACGAGCGTAGCATTTTGTGTCCATGCATAAAGGTGACTGGCTGCGCTGTGCCGCATAATATCACTTTCCCACTTATCGGCAACATTCGCCTTTTTCCGGACGGCAACAAACTCTTTACGCGAGAAATGAATCAATCCCTTGCGAGTACCTCCTGACGTGCATTTCTCAAGCCAGGCCATGAGGTTGTCCGGTATGGTTACATAACGGTCTTGTGATGTTTTACAGGCTTCAGGGGAAACGTAGATTTCTTTCCTCTCAAGATCAACATTTGACCATGAAGTGCGTCTTATTTCCCATGGACGGAGTCCACAGAAGCAGCCTATGGCAAAATAGGGCAACATGGCACCGAGTTGATAGTTTTTTGCTGCAAAGAGCAAAGACCGGACTTCCTGCGGCGTCAAGACGGAGGGAAGAGTCCTCTTGATTTTAACCTTAGAAATCGCGGCAGCTGTATTCTCTTTTGTATATTTTCGTTTAACGGCAAATCCACAAAATATACTGAGATGCCTCCGGTAATCTTTGCGAGTTGTGTTTGTTGCGTGTATGGAATCGAGCCATCGCTCCATGTCAAACGGGGTAACGCTATGCATATACCGCTTGCCGAACTTCCCAGAGAATCGCGTTAGTTTCTGGCGATAATCCCGTATCGAGAGATCCGCCAAGCCGGCGTTCTTCTTGCTTTCCAGGAACTCCTCCAGAACCTCCTCAACTGTCCGTTTCTGGGCTTTTGGATCATTGTGCTTTGTGAAATAGCGTACGGCATCTGTTATTGTTGTTGGTTTAAACCCTTTTTCGGTGAGCTCCCGACAGGCCTCACCAAAGGCTCTGAGTTCTTCTGGTTTAAAGTTCAAAAAATCAGCGCCGTAAGCGGTCAGTGTTTGCAGCCGGCGTTCGGCCTCTGCCTCTGCCTCGGCCTTAGTGGATCTGTTGATCTGGATACGCTTGGAGCCGGTGACTCTGCGGGAAAGATTTGCTTGCCAGCCGCTGCCGCGTTTTCGTAGTGTGTAATACTTCGGTTTTGCCATATAACACCGCCTTTCAAATTGGTGACATAATGGTGACACAGGGTAAATCCGAAGTCAAGCTGACAAAAGTTGATGTTGATATAAAGCCTATAAATAAAGCTTATACTAAGCGTTGGAGGGGTGGCAGAGCCCGGTTGAATGCGCATGACTCGAAATCATGTTTACCAGCAATGGTAACGGGGGTTCAAATCCCTCCCCCTCCGCCACTTCAACCCCCCGCCTTTTCACCTGCTTGCGTATTCCAGAACAAACTCAAAGGCTCGTATATCGCCCAATACTCGTAGAATACTTGTCTTCCCATACAACAATTTCCCTAATCTTTTCCTCGGCAGATTCTCATTTCACCAATGCCTTAGCTGTGCTCTGAGAAGAGGATGGTGTTTCTTATTCCCTTGCTTGAGCCAGACAAGTAGCGCATCCACGATTAGAGCATGAAAATCGCAACGACGCACCTGTGAATCGATATAAGAGATACCCGCAGACATAAGGTCTTTCTTGAATACCTTCATACTTGCAACACCATCAGCAAAAACCAAATCCTCTGATGACCAACATACAGGTCGATATTGCCGCAATTCCTTTTCCAAGACAGGTTGAATCGACATATTTGCCATAGCCTCTGTTTTGCAGGATTGACTTTATTATCCAGACACAGCAAAGTCACAACTTCACACGGAGAAATAACATGTTAAAAAAGACTTTTATTGTGATTGCCATGAGCATCAGCCTGTTGTCTTCCAATATAATGGCCGCCAATGCAGAACATCGACTCGGCATTGCAGCCAATTACTGGAAGGCTCTGGACGATGTGGATATCTCGGAAATTGACGAGAACGGAGTTTCCTGGCTCGCATCATACCAGTACATACCAGGTCCAGCGCTGTCATTTGAAGCCGACTTGGAAATATTTAAAAAGGGGTTTGCCGGTTCAACAGAAAACGTTTATGCCCCGCAGGGATACATACTGCTTGGATCAGGCCTGTATGCAGGAATCGGCATGGGGATCTATTACCTTGATGGAGAGTTTGTAGACCGCCCCTTCTTTGCCGCCAAGGTCGGTATTGAACTGGAGCTGATCCCGCATATTTTCCTGGATATCAACGCAAATTACCGCTTTGACGAATGGAAGAATATCACCGAACTGGCAAAAGATGTTAAAACAGACACCATCATGCTCGGTGCCGCTCTGCGCCTGGCATTCTAACTTCTGTCGCAAACCTTGATCATGCTGATACACCGAAACATCCGTTCTGCCATACACTTGATCATCATAATCTCCCTATTGTCGGTCTTTACAACAAACGGAGAGGATGCAACCCACCTTACAGCCACAAATCCACCCGGACTTAAACTGAAACCCATCACACCAATAAAGCTACCAGCAATACCAGTAATCAGGAATATGACTAATCACCTGGACAATATCCATGATGGAACATATCTCAGACTCCAACGGTCCGTAAACAGTTTCGATACCTTTTTCGCAAAGAACAAAGCCGAAAGAATCGAAATACCCATGTCACGATTCAGGCTTGGCACTTATCTTGTGGTAGAGGATAAAGACGACAAAGTAAGCACAAAACTGGAACCGGATTTCGAGGCAGATCTGGACCTACCCAACATAGAACACCGATTCGGCCTGTTTATTAATTCCTTCCGTTCCGAAGACCTGCCCGGAGTGGACCCGGTAGAACGAAAAAGCAGCATCAGCGTAGGATTGCAGCATATTTTAGAGGATCTTCACCTCCATTCAAGGATTGGAGTGAAATGGCGTGACGCACCCGTCGGAATAGCAAAAACCGAATGGCGGCCAAAATACTCTATCGGCAAGATGACAATCTATCCGAGGCAAAGAATCTTCTATGAAACAGACGATGGCTTAGGCGAACTTACATCCCTGACACTGAACCGCTGGCTTGGAAGAAACTTCGCCCGACTCGTATCTGCAGGCAAATGGACCGAACAGACAACGGGAATCGAATGGGAACAGTCCTTTCTTTTGGGTCATGTCATAAAACGGATCGAAGAGAGTAAAACTGCCGATATCGTGTCAAACGACGATGTGGCACAAGGCTTCGGGGTACGATACAGCATATTCGGACACAACTCAACCGACGAACAGCTTGTCGACCGGCACCGCCTAACATTTATTTATCGCCATCCGCTTTACCAGAACTGGCTTTTCTTTCAGGTAGCACCAGGCATCGAGTGGAGAAACGAAGATGAATGGGATCCCATCCCTTCAATCCAGTTCGGTCTGGATACCCTCTTCTGGGAATTGACACAAAAATAAAGCTCTACTGGTTGCCACACTTAACCCGAGGCTCCAAGCCTGTTGTTTCAATGAACGAAATATGCCTCTTAGAAACAGGCGTTGACAACAGGTGAAAGGTAAAACTCGGCGCTATCGTTGTAGTTGATCAGACCGATCTGTATTCCAGTCATGTCTTTTGCGCAATTTACAATCCCTACTTGAAGCCCCTGGATCTTGTCGGCCACATTGATTATACCGACCTGAGCTCCCATCATAACACCTTTCGGATAGATAAGGTTGAAAGCGCCAAACTGAAGCCCATATGCACAGGGGGCTCCACGAGAAAATGAAGGATGTTCCAACCCAAAGGCGTCAATGTTCCCAACTATGTTATCTAACCCAATCTGTATACCCCTCATTTCTCCACGACTTACGTTGAGTAGCCCTGCCTGGGCACCAAGCATATCCCGGGTCAGGCTGTTGACCAGCCCCAGATCAAGCCCATAAGAATCTCTATTCTCGCCATAGATCAGATTGAGGCGCAATCCAAGCACATCGATGTCCTCAGGTACAATCTGCACTGGATTCCACAAAGACAGCTGGAAAAACGTCGAATCATATTTTTCCCATACCTGCGAAAACACAGGAGATCCATACAGGCAGAGGGCAATGAACAAAACAAAACCTTCATGAAATATTTTCTTCATAATTTCACCCCCCGTATTAACATGTGCTTATTTTCTTATAATTGTCTCGCGGAGTCAACGAACATAATGCTCTGTACTCTGAAAAGGACGTAAATCATATTTGTGGGTAAAAGAGCAAGCATGTGGCATTTCGCGCCCATGCTCCGCTATGAAGCTACGCAGGGCAAGGAGAAGCCGATCCTGACCTCTGAAGAGTCGGAATCTTTTGCGCGCCATTTCGGCTGTGGACCCAGCCTTTGCTGAGAAGCTTCGGCGGGCAAGCAGCCGACTCTACAAGTAAATTCCACCTGTAGTGTGCGCTGTCGTCAGCGCATTCTTTCGCATAACGTTTCTCCGTCCCGTTCGAGCCGAAGGTTCGGCTTGCGGTCTCCATTCCGCGCGGACGCGGAAAAAAAGAAACGAAGAAGTTATCCACATTTCTGAACTACACCCCTTTGAAAATAACTACTGAGTTTACAGGGTATACCCGAATGACGCTGTGACAAGGAAGGATCAACCACTGCTGTCTTAATTCGCTCCATCAGAAATCAAATTATCAATAATCTGGTTTCCGCTGCCCCCAATTATCTTTATGGAAGGTGCACGCTTAGCGATTTTGCGGTCATCACGGATAAGACAATCACTTATCCGGCTGTTTTTCATGTTACGCGCAATCAGGCCAACGTTCTCGCAGTCAAGTATCGTACAGCCTGTAAAGTTGAATCGAGCGCAATCTTCAATCACAACACCAGCCTCCGCTGTATGTACACCACTAACATGCAGACCGGTAATCGTACAATCGGAACAGTTGCGGAACACCGTTGCATTGATGGAGTCATTCCCATATGGCGGGTTACGATCCAGAACATTGGCGCCGAAAACAACATGCGTACAATCTTCGATAAGCAGGTTGTGCTTGAACCCTCCACATAGAGTATTGCCTGTAAATGTAACATCCCTACATCCTGCAAGATGAAGATTGACCATTACATCGGACATGACATTTCCCGTAATCGTTATGTGCCCCCACTGATGCTGAACACCTTTTGCATTGGCCTTGCCTCGTCCGATAATACGAATATTGGCAGAATCGGGGCTTTTGGAATTATGCTGGATGGTGCACCCGGAAATTTCCACCTCGGCGGCACCCGCGGGGCTTGTCGAGCAATCGATAAGAATGTTCGCCGTCGGGCTCGTATTAGATGACATATTCGATTCGATATCGCATGTGCCAATCTGGATATTGCGAATATCACCACCGTGCGTAACAATGCCACCGCCTTCACAATAACTAATGTGCGACCCGACAATGTTGGACTGATGCAGGTTGACTTCATCATAAAACACACCAATGCCACGATTATTGTATATATGACAGTTCGCAATCAGGACATTGCGGTTACGATTCACCAGATGCACGCCATGCAGGCATTTCCGGATAGAGCAACGGGTAATGGTAATCTGCATTGTTCCGCTGGCTTCTATCCCGACCGCTTCCGGATGATCCCCCACGATTTCCACTCCATCGATCATGGGTGTTCTCTGGCGTTCCCAGACATTGGGCTTGAATGTTGTCGGGCTTGCATTACCGTTGGTGTGAGTACCAACAAAACGGAAAGCTGGGCCAGCCCCAGCCATGACAATCTGACACGTACCGTCCGAGACAAAAGAGGTAAAACCAACCTTATCCAGATCAACAACTACCGGCTTGCTGATAAGATAAACACCTTTAGGGAAACGTATGCCACCGATACCCGAATCAACGGCTTTCTGTATGGCGGCGGTATCGTCAGTCTTTCCATCACCTGCCGCTCCAAAATCACGAACCGTCTTCTCCTGACCCGCAAAAGCGGAACCGGCGAACATAAGAAGAACACACAAAGCCCGCATCATTTATCCCTGCCTGTCCGTATACTGGGTTAGAAATGATGGACCAGCCGCGCCACATAGCGTTCACCTTCAGGACGATACTCTGCGCCAGATTCAAAATAGGCACAGAGGAAAAGATGCGTGTCCTTGGAAAAACTCATTAACGCGCCGGGCCCAACTCCAAATACCTGCTCTTTACCGTCAACCGAATTACCATCAGCTTCCGAGTCCGTGGTCTGCTTCAAATAGTAACCATTCACTCCGAGCTGAAGCATCTTTGGCACCACTTCATAGGAGGCGGCGAAATTACCGTGGAAAGCCTGGCCGGCCTGTGTATCACCAATCTCGGGAGATAGAGCTGGATCAGAGTTCTTGCCATTCCAGAGATAATGCAAACGCCAGGATAGGTTCAACTTGGGACAGAGAAAGACCGTTGCAGCCCAGTAAGGATTGAAGGAGAAGAAGTTACTGCCAGGGTTCAACGCCTTATCATCATCATATTTGCCCGTCGGGAAAATGGTCTGGAGTTCAATACGGTGCATGAAGATCGGTCCATTCTTTCCCATTATCGGGTCCCACTGGAGATACGGACCCACCCACAGGTCTCCCAAACCTGTTCCATTATCGGGCAGAAGATTATTATCAAAACTGACAACAGGAAGAATAAAGTTGAGTCCCCATTTCCCGCCAAACAATATTTCCTGGTTAGACTGATAGATCAACTGGTTCAAACTGACCCACACATCAAGGCCGGCATCTCCTGGAGGACCATCAACAAGTTTATCAGCCGTGTAAAACTGGATATATTCGGAGAAATACCAACCGGGGCCTGACGGCGGTGCACCATCAAGAAAGCTGGTAAATCCAATATTAACGGATGGCTGATCAAAGGCCATTGAAGGAAGAACAGTGAATGTGCATGCAAACAGACATACAATCAGCGCAACAACTCGGACACTTCTCATACTTACCCCCCCTTTAGTTCTACAAATTTACCACAACCAGTTTGTTACTATGAGCTAAATTTGCGCCTGATTGCCATATCTGTCAACGAGAAATCCAGCATTTTCAGAAACCAGCCAGACATCAACTTTTCTCTTTTCATATCCGCGCCTTGATCTGCATGCAGATCCGTGTAATTATAACCATCAACTTGATCGGAGAAAGTACAATCCTATGAATAACCTCGGACAAACAGCCAGACATCATTGTATATCAGTCGCTATTCTGATCCTCATGGCAACAGCAGGATTTATATGTCATGCCGGAAGCATTCCAGTCCAGCATGGCGATATATCCCTGGGTCTCGACGAACAATCCGGCGCACTTATAAGCTTTGCTTACAAGGGTGAAACAATTTTATCGAGTGGCGCAGAACGTTCGCCGGTAACATGCTGTATCGGCGAGAAGGATAAAAACAAATGGCTGGAAAGCTTCGGTAAACGGAGAGTCACTAACCGTACCCAACCGGCACCCGACACGGTTGAATTGACAGTCCGCATTGGTGATTTTGAACTGGTCGAGCGTTACAGGATCCACACCAGCCCTGCACGTTTGGACCGGTCAGTAACATTAATCAACCGTGGTACCGAAACAGTGAAATTACGGGCATTTGCATTTAAAACATTCGGTGTAATAGCGACAAAAGACGGTTTCTACCGCTTCCCTCGCCAGTGGCCTCCACGCAGCCACGCTTTCTCCGGAATGAAACAGGGGACAACACATGGCGGTGGTGGATCCATAGCACCACTCTTGGCAGAGCTTTCGCAGTCTCGATCACTGCTCTGGTTGAGTTTTGGAACAGATCCTTCATCTATTCGTGTCGAGGAAAATGAAGGCCGGTTCGACGTGGTGCAGAACATGCAAGCTGCGGGATACCTCAAGCCAAACCAGCCGCAGGAAATCGGTTTCGCAAGCATGCAGATTTCGGATACCGGCTATTGGGGAACGCTTCCGTTGATATGGCGCTGGATGGACAACGTGGGTCTTAAAGTACCGGCCGACAGGCCAAAATGGATTGAAGAAGCCATTCTCTACTGCTTCCATCCGGGCGGCACCATAGGCAGCAACTTCAAGGATCTCGGCGGGTTCAGACCTGCAACGGAACAACTGCTGCCGACCATCCCGGACCTCGGCGCAACAGCCATCTGGATAATGCCGATAGAACAGCGGAGCCCGTACTGGCCGTTTGATTACTATAAATTCATGGACGGGCTCGGTACAGCCGACGACTACAAGGCACTCGTCAAGCGTGCGCATGATCTTAATCTGCACGTGCTACAAGACCTTGTACCCCACGGCGGAAGCCCCAAGGCTGTTCATAACCTGGCACATCCTGAATTCATGCTGCATCGGGAAGATGGTTCAATCCTGAACTACTGGCTGAACGATTTCGCCTGGCCTGACTGGCAAAAATATATTGCCGGCGTGGCCTCGTATTACTGCCGCGAATACGGCGTGGACGGGTACCGAGTGGACGCCTGCAGTGGCAGCAAGGAAATGAACTGGAATCCCGAAATCCCTTACGCCCGGGCCAGTCACGCGCTGTTATGGGGCGGCATCGGAATGATGAAGGGAATCAGAACTGCCGTCAGAGAAGCAAAGCCCAAAGATGGCGCAATACTTGCAGAGGCCGAAGCCTCACGCCTGCTGTCCGTTGCCGATGCCCAGTATGATTTCGGGTTCTGCTACAATCTCTGCCACCAGTGGCGCAGGGAATCTCCGGAATATTTTGTGACACATTTGCAGGAATATCTCGAAGAACAGAAATATATCGAACCACGAGGCACACTGCGCATGCGCCACGTTGAAAGCCATGACAGCCTGCGCTCTGAAATGTGGTATGGTGTGGATGGAATGCACGCCATGTATGCATTGAGCGCGTGGATCGATGGTATTCCGCTGATCTACCAGGGCATGGAAGATGGACATGCCGCCGCATTGAAACAGATTAACGAAATACGGAAGAACCGACCGGAACTGGCCCGGGGCGAGGCATTCTACCAGGCAGTCAAATGCAACGCACCGGGTGTATTCACCTGCCTCAGGAAACTTGGCGACAAGAAATGCGTCGTAGCCATCAATTTCAACCGGGAAGCGGTCAAGGCAAAACTGGCATGGTCGGACGGAAAGGCTGAACTGGAACTCAACCCCCTGGAATATGCCGTAGTGCCGGGGACGAATGACGCAGTCAAACCGTCAAAAACTCCTTCAAGCCAGGGCGAGTTGTTTAGCGGCAATGAGATAGTCTTTCCCGAAGCGACAGAATGGTTCGCTGAAACCATATCCGGTCAATTGCGCGACCAGAACCTGCTGCGTTCATCAACATCAAATACCGAATATCGTTCCAGCATCTACTGGCGCCCGAAGAAGACTGATATCTTGTGGCGAAATGAACTGATGCCGCTCCACCCTGCCCGACCAATGCTTGGCGTAAAAAACAAGGATGGTAAATGGAAAGTTTTGTATTTTCAGGAGAATATCCCTGACAATGTTCAGCTTATCAGAAATCATGAGAAGGGATCAGAATTCCGGCTGACAGGACTCGGCAATACCAAAGTAAGAATACTGGATAACAGCGAGCCACCCTCTGGTCCCGTTCAACCAGCGCAAATCAGTGCCGTCACATTTCATTGTATCGGGCCGGACATCATCGTCAGAAACAAACATTATACGGTTGTCCTGCGCCGCCAGGGCGGAGTGATCAGGGAGTTGACAGTCAATGGCAGGATCGTTGTCAAGAACCACGACATGTACGGCGACCAGGAATACATGCAAGCAGCCGACGACGACCGTATTTCGGTCAATAACGATGTTGAATGTGCATTACGAATCGAAAAACAGAACAACGATTTGAAGCTTAGCTTTGAGGGCCAGCTCCGTGGGTTCGGGCGTTTCGCCCTCAAGCGTCCACCCATCTTGTTTCGAAATGAATATGTGTTTAATGATGCACCCAGTTTCCACCAGAAATGGGCCTTCTGCACGGAAAAAACCTTCAAAGAAAAGACAGCTTTCCTGGCGACAATACTATCACCGGATGCCGATCATTTCCATTTTACGCGTGGAAACGAGAAAATATGCGAGGATGCTGTTGGACAATCGAGTGCGCGATGCGGCCAGACAAAAGGCAAGCCGGCCCCGGACAGCGTAGAGTTCACTACCGGTGCGACAAGGCAGTTGTGCCTTAAAGGACTGCGCGTACCAGAAGGTTCTGACTGCAATCTATTTATCAGTGGAAACACGTTCTTTATTACGCTTCTGGACGGCAAAGGCTCGAGCATGGAACAAGGTCGCTGGTATGAATTTGAAGCAGACTGGTTTACCTACTAATTAACCCGGACAGGAGGTGCCCCACCATGGCAATAACCAGAAACAACCAGTTTCTGCACAAAATGAATCTCATTGTATCCATGAGCCGTATCAAACGTGCATCATTCACCCGGCAACCAGAGATAGTAGAATCCGTTGCGGGCATTCAACGGCTGGGGCAGGTTCATGTTCAACCTGAGAGGCGCTGCGCGCACGGATGGCGAATATATGTTAGCGTCCTCTGACTCCCAGTAACAGTATGTCACAACATCCGCATCAGACAACCCGGCCGCCGCGATAACGCCCTCAATAGTCTCATCAAGGAAGCAGATCCTGTCAGCGAGCTTCTGTTCGACAGCCTGCTTTGCCGTGTAAATACGGCCATCCGCAATCTTTGTAAGAGTTTCTCGATCACCAACCTGCGGGCGGTATTGCAGTATCCACGACAGGAATCCCTGGTAATTCTCATCTATCACGCTCTGCAGGACAGCGCGTTCCTCGTCCGTCATATCGCGCATTCCGCTCCCGATATCCTTGAGCTTGCCGGACTTGATGACTACCTGCTCAAAGCCAATCTTGTCCGCCAGTCGACGGTACTTCGGAAACATGGCAATCACTCCAATACTGCCGGATATTGCCGATGGCTGGATGTTGATCTTGTCACATGCCGCGGCGATGTAGTAGGCACCGGAACAACCCAGTCCGTTAATCTGTGCATGTACAGGAATACCCGTACGTTTCCGGAACTGCGCAACCTCGCGCGCGATCAGCTCGCTGGCGCCAACGGTCCCACCAGGCGAATCAATGCGCAGGATCACAGCCTTTATGCTGGAATCCTCTTCAGCCTTGTTCAGGACTGCTTTCATGACCTTCGGTGTGCATGTAACATCGCTGAACAGCCCCCCATCCTCCTCGATGATCATTCCGCTGACATTGATCATCAGAACCTTATTGAAGGTTATCCAGCTCTTCGCCTTCTGGACTGTTACTTCCTCAAGTTTCTGAAATTCCAGGAAGGAACTCAAATCCACCGCAACACACCCGGCCAGGCAAAGTGACACGACGCAAAACAACAGGGATACATTTTTTAATTTCATGGTTTTCCAGAATTTGGTAGAATAGACAGAATTCACAGAATTATCCTAAACATTCTGTGAATTCTGTCTAAATCCTTTTTTAACTCCGGTTATCCTCAGAGGATACCGGGCAATTTGTTTTTGATCAGCTGTTCAGCTTCCTGGTCTGCAGTAAGGATTTCACCGCCGCACTTGGGACATTTCTGATCCTTCCAGGAAAAACGGGCTTTGCATTTTGCACAAGTCCATCTTTCCTTCTGTTCGGCCAGCCACTTCGTTGCACCAACTTCCTTGATTCGTTCGAGGTTGTAAGCCGCCAGCAATGTATATCCGGGTTTTGTGTTATCCTGCTTGCTCTTGCTGGTGTTGTGATATTTCCTGAGCTTCTCGCACGGATACTCCTTGCATTTCACACAGGACGAGACACCCTTTTTCACTGCACACTGCTTGATCTGGCAACCTCCGGGACCGCCGTTAGGCTTGTTCTGTTTACAACCGTAGCATTTGATATCAGCTTTCTTTGCAGCTTTCTCACTCTCGATCATGACAGAACAAGCGCCACAATAGTCGCCGCAATATCCTTCGTACTGGAATTTCCCGGATCCGGCAGCTGCCGCCGATGCAGTTCCACACAACTTACCGCACATGCACACACCCATAAAACCAGTAGCTGCGGCAGTTGACTTGTTGAGAAATTCACGACGGGTAACAAGATTCATCTTGGCCATAAGAACTCCTTTACGTTCCAGGCAATGTCCCTTCCGGAGTAATGCCAACATCTTTACTCCAGCACTCTTGCCAAATATTTATAACGCGATTATGGCCGCTCTGGTTTCTGAGTCAAGCCCTTATGTAAAACCTCTCTCAATAGCCAATGATTATCCCTCATTACCCCCCTATTTTACTGTAAAACATAACCCCTGTTGCCAGCCGGGCACAAGTGTGATTTGCTGTTGATGTAAAACTTCAAACATCAATATTCATAATATAGATGCAACCGGTACGGCAGAATTCGAACCGCACGGAGAAAGGAAGAACATGAAAAGAATATTCACATTAACATGCATGGCGATAACTGCACTGGGAATACCCGCCGCGTATTCACAATCTGACCAGGCAAAGAAGATTGCGGAATCCTTCAAAGGCACGAAATACGATGGAGGCATAAAACACGCATCTTATGTAACGGACATCCTTGTTAATAAACCGGACTATGTCGTTTTTACGCCAAAGCTGGATAATTCCGTCACAGGCGACAAATATAACGACCATTTCCAGGTGTTTGACAAGCCGGACGGGACTCTTTTCGCAGCCTGGACGCAGGCCTCCAGGGAAGCAGATGTTGATCAACATATCGCCTTCTCGAAAAGCACCGACAAGGGCTTGACCTGGAGCGAACCAATTGTTCTTGCCGGCTCCAAGAATCAGACAAACCCGCAATTACTCGCCAGCTGGCAGCAGCCAATGGTCAGCAAGTCCGGGCGCATCTATATCCTCTGGAACCAGCAGGTCACCAGCCGCGGCCCGCACTGCGGAAACATGTTCGGTAAATATTCCGATAATGATGGCCAAACCTGGTCTGCCCCGAAAATGGTTCCAATGATGCGAATGAGCCGCGATCCTGAAGATATTACAATTCCGCCAAGCTGGTGTAACTGGCAGCGCCCACTTCGCCTCGGCAAGGATGGCAAATATCTTGTCGGGGTCTCCCGCCATGGCAAGCTTCCCGGCGAGAAAAAAGGTGGATGCACCATCGAGTTCCTTCAATTCGACAACATCGACGACAATCCAGAGGTGCAGGACATCAAGTTAAGCTGGTTTTCCGCCAATGAAAATGTTTTGAAGGTTGAACACGAAAAATTCGGTTCCGCCTGCGAAGAAGCCGGTATTGTAAAGCTGCCTGATGGCCGCTTATTCGCGATGATGCGCACCTGCGCGGGTAATCCATTCTGGTCACAAAGCCGTGACAATGGTGTCACATGGAGTGCTCCGAAAAAGCTGCTTGATCGTGACGGAGGGAAAGCCTATCTGCACCCGCGCTCACCCTGCCCGATTTATGACTGGAAAGGTCCCGAGGCAGCAAGCGGATACTACTTTGCGCTTGTGCATAACACATTTGATTTTGAAGGTAAGAATGAATACCAGAAGCGTGGACCACTGTATTTAATTGCAGGAAAATTTAACCCAAAGTCAGAACAGCCGATTGAATTTGCGCCGATGAAACTTTTTGCCGAACGGCCCAATGGAAATTCATTCTACACCAGCTCCACTGTTGTCGACGGAAAAACCATTCTCTGGTTCCCCGACATGAAGTTCTACCTGCTCGGCCGCATTATCGGCAAGGAATGGTTTGAAGGCGTTCAATAAATTTCACTATCCCATCCAATATTATCTGAAATACGGATTATCGGAATTATAACTCCTTTGGCATCGCAAATACCCGGCCACTTTAGCAACGCCCTTTGCCGTTGACAGTTGCCGGGCTGCAATACAGAATTCTTTTCCAGAGAGTTTTCTCATTGTATTGCCAGAAAGGATCAGGACATGCCCCAACGGATTATACTCTGCACTGTTCTTATTTATGTGTATGCAACCTTCTGCTTAGCCGCCGTCAAACCCCCTTCACCACAACAATTGAAACCTGTTTTGAAAGACGCGGCACAAACCAGCTTGTCCGACTGGAAACATCAGCGAAAAGAGATCATCGATCAATGGATAATGGCACTGGGAAAACCCGAAGGTTATGATTACGCACCCGAACAGAAAGTTGTTGAAGAATTTGAAACTATCGACTTCAAAGGAGTTATTTATCTGCAGCGCACCGGCCCAGAATCCTACCAGAAAGTGCTATTGATGACTCCTCTTAATCTGAAAACACCAGCGCCAGGTGTAATCATTCCATTTTATCATCCGGATGGAGTGTGCGGCTATGACCTGCAAAACAAAACAAGGAAAACAGCTGACAGAAATGCAACTTACTTCGGTTTGCATCTGGTAAAACAAGGATATGTAGTTGCGAGTTGTGAGGCCTATCCCTTCAACCTGATACCACTTCCTGCCGAATGCAAAAATCGAGACGACTTCAAATTATGGCAGTTTGCGGCAGATTTCCTAAACAAACGTTATCCCTCATGGACCGGGATGGGCAAGCTTACTTATGACACCCGCAAGGCAATCGACCTGCTGGTCTCATCCGGACTGGCTGACACAAACAAGATTGCCATCATGGGTCATTCGCTGGGCGGAAAAATGGCATTTTATACCGGATGCATGGATGACCGGATCAAGGTAGTTATTGGCAACGACTTCGGAATCGGATGGGATTTCACAAATTGGTCTTCCCCCTGGTATTTCGGTGACAAATTGAAGATAATGCGGAAAAATGGTCTTGAACACCACCAGCTTCTGGCATGTAAGGCACCAGCACCATTTCTGCTCATCGGCGGAGAGTATGATCATGACGGCAGCTGGGCCTATATTAACGGAGCCAGGAAAGTCTATGATCTTTATAACGCTGGAAATAACATTGATTTTATAAATCACAAGTCCGGCCATCACCCATCATGGGAGGCCCTTAATCGTGCTTATCTCTGGCTGGCCGAAAAACTGGAAATTCCCAAACCTGACCTGGAGTTTCTCAACGAGCTGAAACAACAGCAATTACAGCTAAATAAATGAAGCTCTGCGGGCTGAAGCCCGCAGTTTCTTCGCGGAATCCGCCGTAGCAAAATCTGCATTCATCCCACGGACTCAAAGTCCGGGGTCTCCTGCGAAGGAGGATGAAGCGCCAAGGGTACGGCCGCAGGACTCAGGCAGGCTAGATGCCATACACAGTATTTCAAAGAAAAGTCTAATTACCATAAAAGCGAGAAGTTCTCTTTCACAAACAACATAAGAGCTATCACTCGACCTGCCTGGGGGATATTCATGAGGAATGCCTTGCTATTACATCACGACCGCCTGTAAACTCTTAAACAACGAGGCGGAATGCATTAATATACTCACGCAAATAAGCCAGAACTCAGAGGCCAGCAGGAAGGCCACCGAGAAAAAAGTCGGGAGATTACCTGCCGTCCGCTTTATAAGTTTCATTTTTAAAATGCTATTCCTTGCAGCAATTGGATACGGCCTGTTCAAAGCCTATCCCTTTTTAAAGCAGTGGTTCTTCTCCATGTCAACCGCGACAAAGTAGAACCATCTATAGATTAAAAATTCGATCCAAGAGATATTCGACATCCGTCGCGGAAACTTTTCGAGGGTTTGCAGAAGTTGATCCTGAAGCAAGCGTTTCTTCAATAACCTTATCCATGTCGGCAATAGTTTTACCGGCAAACGGGGAACGTATTTCAAATGATTCCATCAACCGTTTTGTAGCAGAAAGCAAATCGCCGCCAACAGTTTCACTCATGATGGTATATTTTATACCCATTGCTTCGCGATTGAATTCAATTGCATGCGGCAGACACACCGCACAGGCCAACCCATGAGGAACATCAAATCGTGCACCAAGCGGATGGGCCAGACCGTGAACAACACCAAGCCTCGCATTGGAAAGCGCCAGCCCGGCCAGGTAACTGCCCATCAGAAGGTCTCCAGCCTTATCACATCTGGAATCATTAAAAACCACCTCGATACTGGATGCAATCAACGCAAGCCCCTTGAGGCAGAATTGATCAGTCATCCAATTGGAACCTGTACTGACATACGATTCGATAGCTTGGGTAAATGCGTCCATACCTGAATTTGCAATTACACCTGGCGGCGAACCGGCCAGCAGGTCTGGATCAAGAATAATCAACCGCGCCATGAAGGACGGATGCCGAAACGATTTTTTCACATTGGTCCTGCTGTTCGTAAGGACACAAACAATGGTTGCCTCCGAACCTGTTCCGGCAGTGGTTGGCGCAACAACAAACGGAATACCGGATGAAGGAATTCGCGCACCATCATGGTAGGCAACCGCAGACAACTGAGCATTCATCAGACCAGCGCACGCCTTTGCAAGGTCAATTACACTACCCCCGCCAACGCCGGCGACCCACTCGGCGCGATGCTCCCTGGCCACGGAAAGCACATGCTCAAGATGATCCAGCGTTGGCTCACCACCCGTATGTTGCCAGGTCTTTACCGAAACCGACGATGCGCCTGCTTCCGCAATCTTCTGTAAAGCACCACCCGCGGCAAATGACTGACCATGGATCAGCAAGCCACGCTTCCCGAAAACGGCACATTCCTTCAAAAGGTCAAGAACTGCACCTTTTCTGAAGGTTGTTCGCGGCGGCAGTATCAATTCATTTGGCAGAATCTTCATATTTTACATTATTCTACAAAGACTTTACCACCAAGGCTCCAAGTTCACGAAGGCAAGGGAAACCAACCCATATCATTCCTTTTATCCGCCCACTTTGTTTTCTTTGTATCCCACCTTGGTGGTTAAGTTTTCTTCGCTTCATAGCACATTATCATGGCAATCATCTCGAGATCTTCCTTGCCATCGTTTGTTACAGCATGAATCCCGCCATTGCCCGTCAGAATTGCATCACCGGACGAAACCCGCGTCTGGACCTTGCCGTCGTCGAGGATACCAGACCCGCGCAAAACAATATAAACCTCATCTTCGCCGTCATGCTGATGCTGACCGATGCCGGCACCTGGCGGCAGGATGAGCCGTGCGCATAGTCTTGCATTGGCAGTAAATTCAGATTTATCGAAGAAATGCTTTATGGTGACAGAGCCAGGTCCGCCGCGCATCTTATCGCGCACTTCCATCTTCATATCTGCAGATTTCCTGATCATAATAACCTTCCCTTCCTCAAGCACTCAACCATCTCATCAATACCAGGAGAACACATAAAATGAGTTAAGATAAATTGACAAGTATGTCAGCATAAATCTTTTCCATTGTCCTTTCCCGGCTCAACATATACCAGCCTTCCTTTTTGTATTTTATTCCTGCAAATTGCAGCTATGCTATAACATGTAAATTGTTCATAATGAGATAGTGATGAAAATCTTCCATCAACTCGGCAAAGCACAATCAGCAGTACTGGCTGCCGCCATCGCCCTTCTGGCCACATGGCTGCTGATGAATTTCCGCTTTATCACTGCCGAACAAAGCGGTTTTATCCGTTTTTTCCTAACGCTTGCCTTTTCTCTGGCTATTCTGCTCCGTCCAAAGCCGAAGGAAACGAAACACACTCGACAATCTAATCTCTTCTATATTTCTTTTGGGGTCGGGGGAACAATACTGGCGCTCGGCGGGTTGATTTTCGGGGTTCACCAGTTCGAATGGATAGGCCTTCTGATTATCCTCTCGGCTTGCCTGCGCTGGGCACTACCAACCTCCTATAGCAGGGACGTCTTCCCCGCTCTTTTTCTTATATATTGGGCACACCCCCTGCCGGCCCAGATCTTCGGCGGTCTGCAGCTGGCCATGCAGAAACTGTCGGTTTATGGCAGCGAGTGGTTACTTCACTTCATTAATGTCAGGGTTTGGGCAGATGGATTTGTTCTGTACACCGGGCTTAACACATTCGAAGTACCCGAATCATGCAGCGGCATGCGTACCGCCACCACAGTATTCCTGATTGCAACAGGCCTTGGAATCCTGAAACGGTTTAAGTGGGCGGAATGTGTACTACTGGTGGCCTTTTCACTTGTACAGGCACTGATCCTCAACATCCTGCGTATTGTCGTAATGGTTACCCTGGTACCGACAACTGGCTCATGGGCTGGCGTCAATTTCCTTCACAACACTGCTGGTATTATCGTTATCGCCGCAGTGTTTATCACTTTTTACGAGATTTCATGGTGGAAACGAAAGCAAGAAAAGACAATGCCGCATATCCATGAAATCGACATACGGAACGGACATCAGCTTATCGGATACCCGCCATTCTGGAGCTGGTTCCTGGAACACAAGTGGATCATACTTTTAGCATTCATTCTGGTCTCTTTATTACCTGCCGCCGTCTATAAGAGCAGACCTCTCCACAAGGCTGAGATGATTAAAGATGTGGCAACCGGATTGAGAGACAAGGGAGATCTTGAAACCGCACAAAAAGCTGCCGAAACAGTACAAAAACTTGTACCAGACGACATGGACTGGAATTTGACAATCGCCAGGCTTCTCATTATCCGGGAAAAACATGAACAGGCTTTAATAGAGCTTCAAAAAATCAACGAAGCAACCGGTTTGTTCGATCTTGAAAAAGAAATTCTCAGGGCATATTCCCTGATGGCGCTCAACAGAATGAATGAAGCTGCCGCACTTGTTCAAAAATTTCCGGAAAGCGTTAAACAAAAGGACCCACGCGTGGCAATGATTCTTGCCGAAATGTCCTTTTATGCAAGAAATGCTGATGATACAGCCAAGTACGTTGTCATAGCTGCCGGCTGGTACCCGAACGTGAGTCGAATCCGGCCACTGTACCCTTTTCTAAGGGCTTACAGGAAATGGCGCGCCATAGCCGATTCCGACATCAAAATACTGTATACCGATTCTTCGGCATGTTTGTCAGCAATTGAGGCATACATGAACCTGAACGATACGCCACGCGTTGCCGCACTGACGCAAACAGCACTGAAATCCTGGCCGGATGATCCACGCATCCTTCAGCCCCTGTTTTTTATGGCCATCAAACGCAGTGAAGGGAAATGGGAAGAACAGTTTGCATCACACCTGATCAAATGCGCCGGCACAGCCAAGGATCCGGACATTATTGCCGAGTCTTTCGACAAGTGTTTCCGTCTTGGCAGACCCGACCTTGCGTGGTTACTTCACAAACGTATAGCAGCCCTGGACCCGACGCATCCGGCCCTGTACATGTCAGGGGCAGTTTATGGTAACGCCTGGTTCGCCTTCCGCAAACGTTTTCTCGGTATCAGCACTGCAATTGAAGAAGAGCTCACTGACATAAAACCGGCCCTGGTCACAGCCTCCACGTTCCAATCATGGAACCTGGTTTTCCAGAACATACCAATGGCAAAGCAGCTGGCTGTAAGCGACACAGTGAGATCAAGAAAAGCCTTACTCTTAAAGGCTCTGAATGAGTTTAAGCAAAGATACGCGAACGACAAGTTGTCCGTTCCCATGCAATATGAATATGCCCGTGCGCTCGAGATGGACGGCAAACATTCCGAAGCTATAGCTGTCATCAGTAAGATTTCCTCTGTATTCCCACAAACCAGGAACAAAAACATCTCGGTTATATCCGAAATATACGAGAGGATCGGAGACTGGCAGAACGTATATGAAACACTCAGGACTTTTGCAGCCAGCGATAATCCAGACGTCTCATCCCTCATTAGGCTTTGCCAGGCCCAGATGGAACTGAAACTAAACCTTCCGGCCCTGCATACAGCATGCGAAGCAGCACGCCGTTTCCCTGACGCCCCACAGGTACGCGTGGCACTGGTTGCCGCGCTGCTGGTCCTGGACATGCCGGAAGAAGCGTTGCACACACTAAGCAAGTCCAGAACAACCCGAGATCCAAATCTTGATCTGGTTGAAGCTGAAGCCCTTTTCAGAACCCAACGCTACAAGGAAGCTGTAGAATATTGCAAAACAATCTTCCTGCCAGGAGCAAGCATACCAGAAGATGCGCAACAGGATTACACGATCCCTCCCGCAGAATCCACCCTGCAGTGGCATATCATATCAATGCCAACAGAGAAGGACTTTGCAGCACACGCTGCCACCTTAAGCAAAACCACGGCAACAGCAAAAAGCCCGTTCTTCCAAAAACTTTCCACGTTGTGGCTGGACGCATACAGGAACAGTTGTTCAGGCGAAACAGCCTACCTTGCAAAATGGCTGACATCTGGACGGGATGACTCGGAAAAAGCAGTTGCCCTGAACCACCTGACCATACTTCTTTGCCGGGCCAAAAAAACTACCGAAGCCCGGGACGTGGCAGGCAAGGCTGTAAAATACCTTCCACGTTCACCCATTCTCTGGAAAGCTCTCATTGGTCTTTCGAATGCGGAAATCGACGTGATTAATACAGCACGTCGCCTGTGCCCGGAAGACCCCGACATCTGGCTGGCAGAACTAGTAACCAGAACATCACCCCGATCAACCTCTGGAATGAAACACGGTAACCCTTCCCCATGGACCATGGAAGATGTCTTCCGACACCTTGGCATCTCACACGGGAGCGCCAGGCCGCCTGCCAGTTCAACAGTATTCTCAAATCTTCCACCGACAACTGTTGCGCAGGCCGGTGAATATCTGCTGCGCAGAGGCTTCACGAATTTAGCATGCATCGCAGTGCATGACGCAGTAAACCGCGCACGCGGTTTACTGCCTATTTACCTGACAGGAATGAAGTGCGCATTTGCAGCAAAAAACAAAGAATGGTCCGCAGAATGCACATCACTTGCAATCAGAACTTCATTGCGACCGTCTTCACTGCTTTACCGAGAAATGATCCGGATCAAGAGCGAAGGAAAAACAATAGCAGCTGACAACGATATTATTGAAGCTTTGAAAATGCTCCGAAGGGAAGAGCCAGGAAACCAACTATGGGCACAAATGCTGGGGTATGCAAGATTTACAAGAGGCGGGTGGGAATCCGCAGATGCTCTCCCTCAAATGAAGTCGGCAATAGAATCCGGAGCTACAAATAAAATTCCCTTCATGGTGGCGGCGGAAGCAGCCCGTCAGCTCAGAAACCACAAAGATGCTGCCGGCTTCTTGAGAACCGGACTGCTACACCATCCAGGCGATGTCGAGCTACTTAACAACCTTGTTTACACGCTCGCACTGACACCTCCTGACCAAGCAGGCAGCAACGCGCTATCCCCGCAACAGCAAGCAATACAACTCATTCCAGGATTGCTTCAAAACGCAAACAACGACGCTCGAATCCTGGACACAATCTCCGTCGCTTATTTGAGCGCCGGCGAACTTAAAACAGCGGAAAAGTTCATATCTGATATTTTGAAGCAGACAAAAGAAAGAAGCCCCCTGTGGTTCAGAGCGAAAATGCATACCGCAGAAATAGCCCTTAAAAAGGGCCTCAAGCAGGAGGCTGCGGTGATTCTCAGGGAAATTATGAAATTCTCAACGGGTGTACCGGACGAAGATATTCTTACAGCCAATAAGCTGCTGTCAGAGATCGAGCCGCAATTCCGGAAATTTGTATCACCATCACAAGGCACAAACAAATGAGAACATTAACCGGGATATTTCCGCCTGCGTCTTCTTCTAGCAGATAAGCCGGACGCCAGAACAGCGGATACGAGCATTAATAATTCTGCCGGTTCAGGAATCATAAGCCTGAAATTATCAATCCCGTATATCTGCTCGTCGCCGGTATTCCTGAAAATATAAACGCCCACCCAGTCTATGTTCTGGAGATCCGCAAGATACTGGGCTTCGGTGGCTCCAGGATACTGCCAGTTCTGCCAGTTATTGAAAGATGAAGCAACAGTCGTCCATGTATCCAGACCAGATGGAATTGTGACCGGCGACCGCCACACACCAGCACCTGCGTTTGTTGTTCCCCACCTGATCTGAACGGCGCCGGCAACCAGATTTGACTGCCAGAAATCAAACTGGACCCACATCTGGGTATCCCATGAGCCGGTAAAAAGATTTGTGGCAGGCACACGCAGAACATCATACCAATCCGTTCCAGGCTCAGATGTGGTTTCTGGAAACTCAATACGCATCCAGCCACCTGTCGACGGACTCCCGCCAGTTGACGGATAATCAACCACAGTTGATCCGTATTGACTCGAGAATGTCGACGACGTTTCAGGTGTATTCCAGTCTATTTCACCCACGATTATGGTCGCGCGTACAGGAGAGACGAGTACAGACAAGCAGAGCGTAACCCATACGCACCCCATCATCTGAACTATTCTTTTAAAAGCTATTCCACTCTTTATCATTACTGCGTTTCCACGTCGATCTTACTGCACACTAATCCTGTAGAAATATGGGCCTGAATTTGTGGCCGTATTATCCTGATAAGAATTAACAGGAGGTATTGCCACAATATTTGACGTAATCAGCGAAAAGCCATGCATCAGATTTGTCGATTTATACAGGCTGTAGAAATGACCTCCTACAGATTTCCATCTGACAACCACACCATTAACGGATGAAACATCATTGGTGCCTTCTATACTCATTTCAAGAGCGGACACCGGATCAGCAGGATCAGTACCGGCCCTGTATTCCTCGTACATATTCAAGCCATCCCCATCGATATCATACGTTGCATGCCTCGGATCATTGGTATTTACATTATAAACAGTTTCCCAGAAGTCAGGAATGCCGTCGCCATCCACATCACCCATTGAATAACCTGTAACACGAAAATCATCCACACAGTAGTTCTGAATCATTACGCTGCCATGCCGCCGCAAATGGACCCCAACCCAGTCGACAAAACCGACATCACCCTCGAACTGCTGGACACATCCATCGGGTCCAACAACCCATGCCATATCCCTGTTCAAAGGGATGTCAAGACTCATCCATTCTCCTGAATTTGTCGGGATTGCACTGACAAACCACAACAGACCGCTGCGAACAGAATGGAAACATACTCGCACTTCACTGGGTAGAATGTTCTCAGCCTTAAACCTCAAGGATATGTTCGTCACCACAACACCAAGGCCAATATCTTTACGAATCGTATCGGACTGACTCTTTGAAACATTCTGCGACTGGAATTGTATTTTAAGATAATCACCGGGATTGGACAGAATGACCTTGGATTCCACAGCATACCATGCTCCGGTTGTTCCATCATTCCAAGTGTCATATATATCGACCGGATCCTGCGCATTCGCAGATGAGATAAAACAACAAAGAGCAGCCAGGCAGGACAACAAGATGGAACATTCCACTCCCATTCCAGCCCATCTGTTTTTCCATATCTTCATTATCTCACCTCTTGCCATTTTAATTCTTTTTACCTCTCCCACCCAAAATCTTCAATTCGCTGCCGATACGGCGGGTCCGGCGGCCCCGCCCTACCTTCTGTCTTCCGTTGGCGGTTCGCCGCCACATTCACACTGCACTTTATTCTTAATATCTTGGCGTCCAGACAAAGTTGGTACCACCCCACTGATTGGTCGGATGATAGTAATAATAGCCCATGCCGGGCTCAAACCGGAAACTGGCAAATGTGCTGGTATTTTCATCCCACCATCTGCCATCCCAGTTTGTCCCAAGATGTCCCACCAGCCAGCACCAGTTTACCCACGTATTGTTCCGCCACACCCAGATCTGATCACCCACACTATTGGTCATTGTCGGTTCAGCGGTGGTACCGGCATTTGCGAACATTTCGAAACCAAGCTGATTGGATGGCGTCGTGTACATACCAGTTGCTTCTGTATTCACAAGGCTCTTTGGCCTAGGCAGCGGCCAGCCAAACATATTCCATCTATTGGTCCTGACCGTAAACGGCACAACATTATTAGTCGTAAACGACTTGCCGGCAAAAACAGCATTGCTACGGAATGACCCCGGATTCTCCCCGCTGACCAGCCAGAATGCCATACCGGCAGTAACATTAACATCAGCAGCCGTCTTGGTTACAGAATCCCACCAGAAAGCCGTATTGTCGGCATTAGTTGCAAGATAGTATTCAGCCCAGCTCCCATCGTCTTTCAAATATCTCAACCTGTCCCCGCTGGTATTTGTATTGGAGGCATACAATCCGCGGCCAAGTTGCTGACCAAGCAGCGTATTCAGATTGTTTACATTCGTACCGCTGCAATCGACAGGGACACAAACCAGGTATTCCTTGTTGGGCTGGCGACTTTGAACATACATAGCCCATTCCTCGGTATTGGTATAGG
>Ga0156394_1003_pt2 | contig 47485 bp, 30 predicted proteins | sample RifOxyA3_FD_108038 | JGI IMG/M metagenome (GOLD analysis project Ga0156394, IMG submission 108038) | Lentisphaerae bacterium RIFOXYA12_FULL_48_11 | reverse complement strand
ATGAAACACACAAGCCGTATTATCCCATTATTATTGATCGTACTTCCATTGTTTGCAGCAGAACCGCCGGTACTGGTCCGCGATATTGATGTTTCCAGGCACCAGCGTCTGTTTCCTAACCTGACCGGTTACCGGAATACGTCAATTCAGAAGGCGCCAGCGCCGGTACTTGCCGAACTGAGCGAGAAGGAATTCGGTAAGGCGAAGATCACGCGGTGCTGGTTGAACCTGGATGAAATGTGGGACTACCGGACACGCAAGTATGAGTACAATTACCAGGTGGGCGTTCACAAGTATGACGATATAAAGGAAAAACATCCTGAAAGCTGGAACTGGGTCGAACCGACGCGGATTCGATTTGATGATTACCTGAAGGCATTCGGCGAGCACAGTGATGAAATCATGCTTTCAATCAGGCGGTACGAGCGTGATGTCCTGGACGGCAAGCTGGGACTTACAATGGAGGATTGGAAGACTCTTTTCAAGGCCGCCGTGAAACATTGCAAGGAGATATGCCCGAATGTCCGTTACATTGAAGTATGCAATGAAAACGAACTCAAGGGATTTGCCAACTGCACCCCGGAAGAATACTACAAATTCTACCGGCTTGGTGCAGCAGCGGTCGATGAAGTGAATCGTGAAATGAAGCTCGAGGGCAACAGTCGTATCCTTGTTGGTGGGCCTGTGAATGCAGGTTTTCGTGTCAAGAACCTGGAACATTTCTTTGATTCAATTAAGAATGACCAGGGACAGACCAGGCTCGATTTTGTATCGTGGCACGAATACCACAACAAGTACGCGGGCCTGGCATACAGGGAAGTACAGCTGCGGAAAATGATGTCAGATCATGGCCTGCCTGCGGATCTGCCCCTGTTCATTACGGAACATGATCCGTACCACCCACCGAAAGAAAGCCGCGAACACAACCTGATCAATGGCGCGGCGCTGGTGAAGTCTCTCTATTTTTGTAATGCGTACAGTCCGGGTATCAAGATAATGCCGTGGGTGCTGTACCACAACGGCAACATACAGACACGTTTCATGTGGTTTGAAGGACCGAACGAACCTGACACGAAGGCAGAGGAACTGGTTATGTTGCCGGCCGGCTGTTCCATGAAACTGCTCGGCATGCACAGGAAGTGGGAGGTCCCGGTCGATAATGACCTTCAGGCGGATCACATAGTACTGGCCTCGGTGGATGAAGGTGGCATGGCAGTACATGCCGTAAACTATGGTGATGTCCGTGATGTAAGAATTGAGGTCGGTAAGTTCAACAGGCCCTTTGCCGGTGTACCTGCCGACGGTAAACTGAATTTTGTGAAATACCTGGTTGATGAGAAGCACAGTAATGCTGTGGCGGATCCAAATTATCGTGGCGGAATTCAACAGGTTGAAAACGGGCAGGTAACACTGAAAGATGGCAAAGCCGTTCTTGCTCACGCCGGGCTCACAAAGAATGGGATCCTGTTCTGGATGTTGACACCAGCGAGGTAGAGCGTTATTGACTGACGATCTGCCAAATTAATATAGAACCTATCTCAAAATTGGTTTGAGCCATGATTGCAGAGATTTTTGTGCTGGGCAAGGCGTGCACGCAGGCGGGAATACCCAAGGCGGTCTTTCCCCTGCGTGCACAACGCCGCCCCACACAAAAAGACATGCAACCCTCTTGGGCACAGCGTCTTCTGCCCTGCCGCTGTGTTCCCGGCGAGGGGCCAAGACCGCAGAGGGTATTGACCCCTCGCCGGTGCCGTGCGGTCAGGGCAGAACTCGCAGTGTCATGGCCAAAACCAATTTTGAGATAGGTTCTAAGCATATTTTGATAATAAAGGGGGTTTATGAAACAGCCATTATGTATTCTCTTTTTTTTCATGTGGACCACCTTTTTGTTTGCATGGGGCAGTGGCCACGATGACCATGTTCGCTTTGTCTTCAAATACATGCCTGAAGATATAGCTTCATTCTGGAATGACGGACAGAAGGATAAGATCATTAAAGTCTGGTCTCATTTTCCTGACGGTTCAGCATTCTCGGAAGAGGAGTCTGCGTTGATCGGGCAGGAAGACATGGCTTATCTGAAGAATGTTACTCCTGGCAGATACCCATTCCATTCAAGCAGCGGCAAGGCTGCTGCTTTTTTCATGCTTGCAAAATCCTTCAGGGATAAGAATCCAGAGAAGGCCGCCCTCTTCATGGGTGCGCTGATGCATTCGATGGCAGATGCCAGCGCATTCAATCACGGCGCCCTGATTCATTACCTGACATACACGAAGTACAAAAACGTTAAAGTTCCCGGGTTTGAGCTTCTGGATCTCAGTTGCGTCGGGAAATATCCCGAAATATCGGCAGAAGCCTGCAAGATGCTTGAGGGTTTCAGGCCTTTGCGGGACGATGTAAAGTTTGATGATGTTGTCATTAATATCATGCTTAGCGGTGTGAGAGACTGTAAATTCATGGCAGCGCACGAAAACAGAGTAGTGGAGATCGGCGAGGACGGTAAACCCACTGCCGCTGCGAAAAGGATAGTTGCAAAGACGCTTGCATACGAGACTGAGGCAGGCGTGAATGCAGTGTGTGCTGCCTGGCGTATCGCCCATTCTAACTATCCGCTCGACATGTCAAAGTGTGAAATATTCTTTTCCAAGAGCAGCAGGGAACAACGTCCTCTGGACAACAAATACAAGGAGGAAAAGGAGAAGTTTCTAACTGCCCGTAATCCGGCTGACGATGGCATTTTTGAAGGTCTTTTCACGGACAAGGTAAAATATCCTGCGGTAGGATTTATTGCCGAAGCGACCTATGAAATGAATGAAGCCTGGCTGGGGTTTGGTGCAAAATACATGATATCGACCATAGCAAGGGGATATAAGAAGGCCGGCCATGATGTGAAGATGATCAGTTTTGGAGATCTTTTACAGGCAGCGCCTGATCCGAAACAGATGCCGATTATTGTGATTTACATGAAGTCCGGCGGCGGTATGAACCCAAAGATTCAAGAGCCGATGACGAAATTTGTCAGGAACGGGGGAAAAGTAATATTCCTGGGAGGTTCTAAAGATGGAGGCCTTACAGGAATGGAAAAACATTTTACTCACAGGCCAAACAAGGAAATACCTTTGTCTCGTGAATGGGGCGAAGCCAATGGCGATGTGATTGGCGACATGAAAGTGGAGCTGGTCGGCCCGTTTGAAAAGATCTACAGAAAAGCCATGCTTTCATTCAACGATAACCCTAACTTTATCGGCTGGAATAAGCCGGTATGCGATGTTGAAATAAAGCTGGAGTCTGCAGACATACTGCCGCTTGCATATCTTCATGTGAAAGAACAGAAATACTGCATAGCCGCAGCCATGAAAGGTGACAATGGCAGATATAAATCAATATGGCTGCCGCAGTATTTGTTCATGCCTTTCCTTTACTCAGACGAGACAGGCCAGAAGAACTGGTCCTTGCCTGAGCAGGATACTCTGGGCAAGGTTCTCTTTACAGAATGTGTGGCATTACTTTTAAAATAATCCGAAACGAAAAAGGAAATAATCATGCGGACAATAATATTCTGTCTTCTCTGTTTGGCGACTCTTTTTCCTGCGGCAGTTTTGGGTGATGAGGCGAGAGTTGTCGTTCATCCTGAAAATACTGACGAGGCACTCCTCAATCCGGGAATGGGCTGGGTTTGTTTCCATTATTCCAACCGGCTTTGGGCGTATGGTTCACAAGTGGAACCAGGCGATACGCTGGACTGGTTCCCCGGCGCCTCGGTCATCTACTTTCGCCTGCCATGGTGCTACCTGGAGCCGGAAGAGGGAAAATACCGGTGGGATCTAATCGATTCCTATGCCCAGCCATGGGTCACACAGGGGAAAAAGATTGCTTTGCGGGTAACAGCCTGCGAAAACCGGTTCCGTTATGCCACGCCTGAATGGGTCCAAAAAGCCGGTGCAAAAGGAATTGATTACAAGTTTTCAACGACAGGTACAACCGCGCAGGAGACTCTTTGGGAGCCTGATTACAAGGATCCTGTTTTTATCGAGAAGCTGGGAAATTTCCTGGCGGCAATGGCGAAGCGATATAACGGCAATCCGGATGTTGCATTTATTGATATCGGTACTTTCGGAATGTGGGGTGAGGGTCATACCGGCGGAACTTCCAAGCTGTCGCAGGAAGAAACCGATAGGGTTGTGAAGATTCACATCGACCTGCACAAAAAGTGTTTCCCGGATACTTTGCTGTGTATCAGTGATGATGTTGCCGGATCATCGCGCCAGGGCAACAGTTTCCCCTCCACCGATTACGCCTTCTCGCAGGGTGTTACGTTGCGTGACGATAGTATTCTTGTCCAGAAAGCCCCGAAACAATGGTACCATGCCGGGATGGCGCAGAAATTCTGGCCGACGTTGCCGGTGATTATTGAGCATGAACATTATGGACTTTCGAGGGAACGTAAAGCATGGGATCCGGCGCTGCTGCTGGAATCGGTCGAGCAGTACCATTGCAGTTACATGTCAATACACTGGTGGCCCGACGTGTTTCTCAAGGAAAACAGGGAGGTAGTCGCGAAGATCAACAGGCGGCTGGGATATCGCCTGGAACTCCGTGAAATCTCGTTCCCAAAGGAAGTCAGTATCGGCCAGTCTTTCAATATAGATACGACGTGGGCAAATGTGGGTGTTGCACCGTGCTACGGGGGCGGGTTTGTTGCTTTCACGCTGAAAAACAGGGCTGGCAAGATCGCCTGGGTGAGCACTGATGAATCGTTTGATGTCAGGACTCTGCCTGTTGCCGTTCCCGGTGCGGCGCAGGAAGTGAAGCATACATCCGGATGTATTGCCGGCATTGTTACCCCGATTCCAACCATCAATGACGGTGTGGTCAAATACCTGAAGGAAAGCAAGGACTTCCCGTTTGGTGAATCCGTGCCGACAATCAGGCCGGGGACGTACCAGCTTTATATTTCCGTTGGGAAAAGAGATGGTTCTCCGGTAATTGCATTGCCGCTTAATGACAGTGATGGGGCAAAACGATACAAGATCGGGAAGATTGTTGTTAAGAACAGGTGAGCTAATGGACGTCAATGCAAATTAAAGTAGGTCCTTACAGCGGGAAATGTTAAGCAAGATGATCAAGATTTGTAATTTGGTAGGGACGACCGGCCCGGTCGTCCACGGACGAGTCGGCGACTCGTCCCTACCATTTAACTTCTTGGTTCCGGCTATGCCGGGTTAGGAGCAAAAGACATGCGAAGGAAGCATCGTGTTCAGATATGGAAAGTTGCAGCCATTCTGACTGTTTTGTGCATAACGCAAGTAGCCGCAATGAGTCAGGATAAATATGTTGAAGCACCATCACGTCCGGTGTCGGTCATCGACAGGGTTGATGTCGTTGTGGTCGGGGGAAGTGAAGGCGGCATGGCTGCCGCATGGAAGGCGGCCAAGCTTGGCGCAAAGGTTATACTCTTGAACGAGGAAACATTTCTTGGAAGCGAAGTTACCGCCAAAGGGCGTTTTGATCTGGCAGGCGGTCCGGCTCCTGCGCAGGAGTTCAGTCGTATTCTTTTTGCAGATATGAAACCGTCAATCTACAGGGTGACAGCTGATACTGTTCTGCGAAATGCAGGTGTTGTCTTTCTGCATAATACCCGGCCAGGTGGTGTTTTGACGGATGTGTCGGGCAAACTTTGCGGGGTTGTGACGGCCAACAAAGCCGGGCTGCAGGCAGTTATTGCAAAAGTTGTAATCGATGCTACCTATGCAGGGACTGTGGCCAATGAGGCGGGTGCCCGCCGTACACAATGGAATGTGAAAGAACTTACAGTCAGTCGCTTACGCTGTGCAAAGGATGGTAAGAAACGGGAAGAAATTGTTAAAAATGTTTCCATGCCGCAGTTGACCTGGCCATTGATCAATGAAGCCGAATCACTGTTGCGCGAGGAATGGCATTATTTTGTCAATGATCCCTTTGGCTACAGTATGCATTTCACAATGCCCACTGCAGTCATTGCCAAGAAGAACGATGACCGGAAGGAAATTTCTGGACCGGGTACGATAGATCTGGGTGTTTGTGAGCCGCAAGGAATGGAACGACTGCTTGTTCTTGGATCGTCATGTTCAGTAAGTCGCGATGCTGTCCGTTACTTGATGCATCCGGTTGTGTTAGCCGAGGTTGGTGAGCGACTCGGAGAACGTGCCGTTCAGATGGCTTCTTCGATTACCTTGCCGAAGGCGGCTGAAATTACCGTTAAAACTCCTGCCCCGGTTGGCGTTGCAGTGCCCGAAGTTGCCATCAGTGAATTAAAAGAGATGGAACGTCCTTACCGAAAGCAGACACCCGAGATAATTACGCAACCCAAACTGGCTGTTCCAGTCTGGGCGGAGTATGATGTTGTCGTTATTGGCAGTGGTCCAGCCGGGCATTCCGCTGCCATTGCAGCAGGACGGGCCGGTGCAAAAACACTGATGATTGAGCAGACCGGGTTTATAGGGGGTGGTGCGGCACTGGGTATAAAATCTTTCTGGCGCGGGTATCGCAAAGGTTTCAATCAGGAATGGTGGAAGAGCGGGGCCAATTATTCCAAAATGCTCAAGGATGCCGGGGTCGACATCTGGTATCACTCGCTGGCGATGGGGGCTGTAAAACAGGGTAAGCGGGTTACCGGCGTTGAGATTGCCACCTGGCTTGGTCGCGGTGTGGTACTTGCCCGTGTTGTCATCGACGCTTCGGGCGAAGCTGATGTCTGTGCTGCCGCCGGTGCGGAGTCGTTTTACCTCAACGAGGGTGATCTCTGCCTGGAAGAGGCATCTTTCATTGGACAGAACCTTTACACCAATTCTGTTCCAGCCGATCCAGTCGATGTGGCCGGTTATACCCTGCACCATGTGATTGCAGGCCAGTATGCCGGAAAACAGCACTTCCCGATGGCGCAGATACGTGAAACGCGGCGCATCAAGGGCGATTATGTGATTAACGAATTGGACGTGAATGCCGGACGCACTTACCACGATGTGATTGCGGTTTCGGCATCGGCATTTGATCCACACGGCTACTACAGCAGTGATTATTCTTTCGGAGGACTGATGCTCTCGAACAAGCGGGTGAAAGAGGATATAATAACCTATATTCCGCTCAGGGCAATCCTGCCTGCAGGCCTGGAAGGGATCATGGCCGTGGGACGTTGTCATTCGATGACGCACGATGTTCAAGCGGCAGTCCGCATGAACCCGGATGTTATCAACGAAGGTTATGCCGCCGGTTATGCCGCCGCGATGTGCGTGAAGCAGGGCACTACTCCGCGAAAGGTCAATATTAAGGAGTTGCAGGATCATCTTACGGCGGTTGATATCCTGCCGGCCGACGAACGGTCGCGTATTACCGTTGACATGCCGGATCCGTCAGATGTTGAACTGGTGAAAGCGGCAGAAGATCCGTCGCAGAGGACAAATTTACTAGTACTTGCCCGTGGCGGCAGCCGGTCGATCGCGCCGCTGAAAAAGTCACTTGCAGCTTCACCGACTACTGACAAGGCAAAGGCGCTCTGTCTGCTCGGCGATCCTGCCGGTATTCCACTGCTTGCGGCGTGGCTTGAGAAGGAACCGCTGGGCAAAGGTCCGGTCTATCATTGCTATGGTTTTCTGGATGTGCCTGAGGTGGATGGAGCCATGTGGGTGCTTGGCATTCCCAAAGACAAACGCACCGTTCCTGCGCTGGTCAATAAGCTGCGTGAATGCCGGGCCGATACCGGGTTCAACAAGGTCAGGGCGGTTACGATGGCATTGGGTCGCATCGGTGATCCGCAGGCTGCGTCAGCTCTTGCTGAATTCCTGAAACAGCCCGGCATCCAGGGACACATGAATGTCGGAAATGATCCTTCCACAATCTTTTCCACGAAATTCTCTCAGGCTATGATTGAACTTTTTGCAGCTTCGGCGCTGTACCGATGCGGTGATTCCGATGGCTTGGGAAAGAGAATCCTGACGGATTATCTCGATGACTGGCGTGGAATTTTTGTCCGCTATGCTGGAAACGTCATTGCTGAGAAAAAGCCTGTAGATTTCAAATGAATGAAAAGGGCAAATAGTTGCGTAGTTCTGTCCAGCGTGAAACTGGTGGAGGGTGGGGATGCCGGTTTCACAGAGCAGACAGCGGGTGTCTGTCGGGCAAGGAAGCCAGCCGTATCTCCTCTCTGGTAATGTATAAACAGTCAAAGACAGGCTGTAGACAGGAGACTGTAGGAATAGATCAGAAGGCTTCTCTTTCTCAAGCCTACAGTCTCAAGTCTCCGGCCTTTCGTTACTCCGGGTATAGCCAGGAGGGTTGCTTCAAAAAATGGCGGGAGCTCATCAAAAAGGTGCGGGAAGTTGACCCTCTGGTTTGTCCGCCTCAGGTATAGGAAGGTTTGTAATCCTGAAGAAGTTTGATGCAGTTTGCCTGGGTAATCAGGGCCAGATCTTTGGGCCTTTCAATGAAAGGTTGCAGATCTTTGCTGACATTATCCCAACGTAGGTGGGTGATACGGGTTAGAAAAACATCCTGAATGTTGTCTCTGGTGATCAGGGGGCCTTTCCATTGAATTTGTTTCAGTGTAGCATTCAATAGTTCAAGGTTGGGACCGGGCCATGTTCTGTCCGACAAGAACCAGACTAAATCGTACAAATCACGTCCTTTCGTATATTGCCGTGATAGAATCGCGTGAAGTTTGCCGGCAAACAGGGATGCTTTGTTGTAATGGAGGATGTTAAGAGTGACAAACCGGCGGATGATGGTGGTTGACGTCATTGCGCCCGGCGGAGGGTTGGTGTCGATTTCGATCTTGATGGAGAATACCTCGCTTCGATGGGGCGAAATGCCCATTTCGTAGAGAAGTCCGCTGAAGTTCAGGAATGCGGACATGACTGTTTTTGCAGGCGATAATGTGATGCCGATTCCGTAATTTTCCGCCTCAAATGCAGACTTGATTTTCCGGAGTGTGTTTTCAAAGTCATGATTTGCGTCGGGGTTGACTACTGAGAAGTCCAGGTCTTCTGAATAGCGCGGAATGGAATACAGGAAACGAAGTGCAGTGCCGCCAAGAAAAGCCCAGTTCATGAAAGCTCCGCTCTCCTGAATAACCTGGAGAGTTCGTGCCTGAAGGTATTCGCGGACGATGCTTCTTTTGAGTAGTTCGTTCGTTGCCTGGTTGGCCTGCTGTCTCAGGAAATCTTTCATAATTCCTTATATTGCTCCTGTGAAATAAGGTTAATGATTTGTTTTGTTGCCCGTGTGAGTTTCGGGCTCTCGCTTGATTCTGCGATGTATTTCAGCGATTCCAGATTAATGGTACCCGTGTTTTGCAACCTGAGTTCCTGTAAATATTCAGGCGAGTCCGCATGTGGCATAAGATAAATCAGATCCAGTAATGCTTTTTCAGGGGATGCGATAAAGGCGGTTTGCTGATCGGAAAGCACGATTTGCTGGTAGTTGTTGAAAAAGGATTTTTTTACGTGTTTGAAAATAAAGTTACCTTCTGGATTTTCGACTGTTTCCGGGCGCATTGTGGTCACGCAGGTTACGGAAGGAACGTATTCAGGGATAAGTCCATAAAATCCCAGGGCTGATTGCAGGCTCACATATGATGCTTTCTTCAGATTGTTCGCAAGCAGGAACGGGTGAGGTGATACTTTGCGGTATGGTTCTGCAAGAAGGTAGAGACCCCGCCGTAGCTGAATAATTTTTCCTGTGGCGACCCATCGTGATAACTGCAACCGAATTCCTCCGCTTGCTTCTTTCCCTGCCATCAGCAGCGAAGATGTGAAGCAAGGTTCGCGACCGACGATATCGAGTAATTCCTTCCATTTCATAGTAGTAAAGTATCAATAATGATAAGTTGCTGCAACTGAAAATGTAAACATTGATAATTGCTGACAAATTGACACAAGAGAAGCCCACCGTCTCCACGTTCCAATAAACCCCTGTGTTACCTCGTTCTCTGATTGTGTGGTGCATACGGATGGTCCGAAGTGAAACTGGTTTGGGGTGGGTATGGACAGTTTCACAGACAGGGCAACCGAAGTCTATCGGGCCAGGAAACCAACCGCATCTCCTCTCTGGCAATGTATCAACAGCCACTTTGACGACTTCCTCCTCGGCTATTCTGACAAGTATGAACACAAACTCGGTTTCCTGCGTCCGGTAATTCCCCAGACTATCAGTCATTTTCTCGAATGCGGGAACTTGGAAAAGGGGTTTGCCAGGGTACGTTGTGGTGATTGCGGTCACGAGTATCTTCTGGCCTTTTCGTGTAGAGGCCGCTGGTTCTGTCCATCATGCCATCAGAAGAAAGTGCTGCTTTTCGGTGAGTTCGTAACAGGGACCGTTATCTATCCTGTTCCTCATCGTCATTACGTTTTAGCCATTCCGAAGATGCTCCGTGCCTATTTCCATTTCAACCGTGATTTACTCAAAGCCCTGTGCGCAGAGGCGCATGCAAGTATGCTGGATTTCATGCGAACCACATTGAATCTTCCGGAGGGTGTCCCCGGTATGATTCTGGCTATCCATACTTTTGGCGAATACATGGATTTCCATCCGCACCTGCACGCATTGGTGGCGGACGGTCTATTCACCGAAACAGGACTCTTTTATGTCTTACCGCCGGTTAGTCTGAAGCCGTTGAATGAACTGTTCCGGCACAGGGTCATAGCCATGCTGAAAGAGAAGGGACTTCTCCCTGAAGAGCGGGCGCGGATGCTGTTATCTTGGAAACACAGTGGATTTCATGTGCATGACAGCCAGCGCATCCAGCCCTCAGAAAAGGCCGATCTGGAGCGGATTGCCCAGTATATTGTCCGCAACCCATTCTCAGTGGAAAAAATGACCCTGAATCCGGAGACCGGTGCGGTGATCTACCGTTCGAAGATGAACCCGAAACACCAACGAAACTTCGAGGTGTTTACACCCACCGACTTTATTGCAGCCATTACCCAGCATATTCCGGATAAAGGGTTTCAACTCGTGAGGTATTATGGCTGGTATAGCAACAAGAGCAGGGGACTTCGTGACAAGCGGGAAGCCATACTGGAGGCACAGATACGTCCGGCAGGCTTGGAAATCATAGATGTTTCAGAAGTTCAACTCCGGCGCGTTCCATCCAGGAAATGGAGGGAGCTGATCAAGAAGATCTGGGAAGTTGATCCGTTGATCTGTCCACGTTGTAATGGAGAGATGAAGCTCATTGCCCTTATCGATGAGCGAAGCATAATCGAACGTATTCTCCGGCACCTGGGTTTATGGCAGGAACATGAAGGCGCCCGCGCACCACCACCGAAATCTGTTGAGACGGCGTTGATCTATGAGCCTGACTTCAGCCAGCCGTTTCCGGACTACGATAATTACGAGGTCCTTTATGCCGAATAGCCACTTCTGAACATGTGGTAACAGGCATGGTTTGTTCACGCACAGCCTGGAAATGTAACTTCCGCGACAATTCTGATCGCTTTTTGGAGATGCGTTAAAATATCTTCACTCTAATCTTGCCACCTCTCATTACCGTGGTAACATTTTAGCAAGTAACTGGGACAAGAGCGCTGAAATCGGTGTTTCAGAATTGCTCCCCAAAAAGCAATTTCTTATCAACAACAACACAACAACAACACAACACAACTCAACCAACTAGCTGTCGTGCCGAGTGCACCAGGAGCACCCTGCGGCCAGAGCGTGATCGGCGCTTCGCCAGCATTCAAAGCGGTCAACGGAACCAACAGTAACGCGGCAATCGCGAGAATGCTGAGTTTATTCATGGTCAGGTTGTAAGAAATTGCTTTTTTGTCACAGGCAGAAACCATAACCATGCTCTTCCTTGTTTTGACCGTTTAGTAATTACACGAGGAATGGACAAACATTACCACAAACTTATCCAAGGCTACTTTTGCTCAACAAGCGAAAACACCGCAAAGCCATTGTCAGGAGCCCAGTCCACTTGCTTACCCAGCATGTGAGTATGAGCGTTATATCGAATGGATGACAAAGATTCCAACAACTTTGACTTGATCTCTATGGATACCTTATTTCCCGTCACGTTATAAGATCGCACGCTAAATGGCACCTTTGCAGTAACAGGCGACATAGAATCAACAGCAGACTTCCATTGTCCAGCCTTCGCATCAAAATAGATTCGAACATTCAGGTCTACCGTAAATCCCGTCTCGGCTTTTTCCTTTTCTTCTTTCTCTGTCACAAATTCAAATGACACGAGAAACATTGCATAACCCTTGAATCTTTTAGGAATTTTTTCTTCTGTCTGAAAGTCTATGGTTATTACACCCCTGATCTTACTTTGTATGGACACCTTACGGATATCGAGTCCTGATTCAGTAACATTCGGATCACAAAAATCAGCGGCCGGATCTTCGATTTCCGAAATTTTCAACAATTTCACCTGCTCAGGTTGTGACTTGGCAACCACCGCCTGATTGGTCGATTGTGCAGAAGGTTCCGCCTTTTTCTCTTGTGACTGCAAAGAATCCTGCAGCATTTTTTTGGCTGAGACAATCTGAGGATTCTCCTGAATCTTTTGTCTCTCGGCGTGAACGGCTGTCGCCTCACTAAGTTTACCCTGTTTGGTCAAGTCAGCCAGCAGCAATCCCAAGGCTCTATCGTATTGCTCGGAAAGCGTTATTATTTTCCTGGCTTTGGCCAATTCCATGGCATTTTGTTCTTTAATATAGAATAGCTGCGTCTTTTTGATATCAGGTAAACCATTATTTGCAATATCCTCGGTAACGGTTTTATCTTTGGAAAAGCGTTCTATCTCGGCAATAATCGTTTTGGTCTTTTCAAAATCACCCGCCTTTTGCACAGTATCCTGATAGTTTTTAAGAGTGGCAGTATAATTATTGGCAAGCGTGGTTAATTTCATTCCGTGTTCCACAACAATATCACCTAAATTATTATCGTATGTTTCTTTGTAGGTCTGCAGGTCAGCAGAGAAACACGGCAGAAGGACGATAAACGAAATTACGATTGAGGGGACCAGATTACGCATTGTATCCACATTCCTCTTAATGCTTATCAACCATAGGTTATGATGCTTTATACAAAAGCATATCCGAAAACACAATAGCTATAATTGACACACAAATGAAAGCAACAACCCTGTTTCCAGAAAGAGTTTACGGCTCGGCACGGGCAGATTTAAAGCCGGGCATATCTACTTCGGGTCTTCTGGGGTCACGTCTCGACAAGCGACAAATAAAGCTTGAAGATAAGAGGTAGGTGGTATAGGTTTGATGGGATGACGAGGCCATTAAGAATAGATGTGGAGGGAGGGTGGTATCACATTGCGGCCCGAGGAACGGAGCGCAGGGCGATATTTAAGGATACAAGCGACTACCGGCATTTTCTTGAATTGCTTGAAGAGATGACAGGTCGGTACGGGGTGGAGATGCATGCCTATGCATTGATGGTCAATCATTATCATCTTCTTATCAGAACGCCCGGGGCAAATGCCAGTGCCGCGATACAATGGCTGAACGTCAGTTACAGTGTCTGGTTCAATAAAAAGCGGAATCGAGTGGGCCATGTATTCCAGGGGCGTTTTACAAGTGTATTGATAGACGGGGAAGGTAGCTGGGCGCTTAATGCCAGTGTATATGTACACCTGAATCCTGTACGGACAGGACTGTATGGACTTGGAAAGGCAGAGAATCGAGCGGAAGGCAAAGGGTTGTCTGTACTGCCTGGCAGGGAAGAATTGAAAAGACGTCTGAAAGCTCTACGGGACTACAAATGGAGTTCACTGCCTGCATATGCCGGATACGAAAAGGTTCCGGGGTGGCTTACGACGGAAGAGCTGCTGCATCGTGCTGGAGGTGTTGATGCCTACAGGAAATATGTGAATAGCCATGTAACCAGAGGTGTAGATCCGGAAGGGTTGGAAGACATAAGAGGTTTATGTGCTCTTGGGGCCAGGAAATTTCAAGATCGGGTTAAGAAGCTGGTAGGGCGAGTAAGTCAAGAACAGCCATCAAGGAAATGGTTAAGAAGATGTGTTGATGTTGAGGATATAATCAGGGTTGTTGAGGAAAAGAGAGGAGAGGCTTGGAAGCAATTCTCGCAACGGCACGGTGACTGGGGGCGGGAGTTGGTTCTGTATATGGCCAGGAAGCGGAGTGGTTTAACGCTTAGGCAGATCGGAGAGAAATTGGGAGGACTGGACTACAAGACGGTTGGCAAAGCGGTACAACGGTTTGAGAAGAGTCTGGGGAGTGATGCTGAAAGACGGGCTCAAACTCGGAAATGCTTAAATGAATTGTCGCTTGTCGAGACGTGACCCTTATAGCTTCTTTTTGTCCGGTATGCGGGAAATGTTCTTGCCGAGAAAAAGCCTTGGAAATACCGGTAAATGGGAGGATTACAATGACTAACAAATCAATAATACCAGTTTGTGCAGTTTTGATCTGGTCCTTTTCGAATTCAATGTTGCTGGCCGAACGTGTTTCCATTTCACTTGATGGAACATGGCGTGTTGCGGAAAGTGTGGCGGGTGAAACAATACCGGCGAACTTTGATCATGAAGGACCTGTTCCCGGACTGGTGAACCAGGCAAAACCGGTTTTCAAGGATGTAGACCATTACGAAACACATGAGTATGTGTGGACAATGGCGAAGAATGGTGTCCTGCCGGCGGACGACAAGTGCGAAGGGCTGGGGCGAACCCGCCAGACCAGGCGTTACTTCTGGTTTCGGAAAACTTTTACCGTACCTGCCCGGAAAGAGGTTGCCATCCTTCTGATTAACAAGGCCCAGTTCGGTGCAGCAGTATGGCTCAACGGGAAAAAGATTGGCGAAAATTTCAGTTGTTTTACATCGAGCCGCTTTAATGTGACCGATGCGATGCAATGGAGCGGAACCAATGAGTTGGTGATACGGATCGGGGCTCATCCTGAAGCCTTGCCAGAGTGGGTGCCATACGGAACTGACGGCGAGAAGGCAACATGGACTCCTGGTATCTACGACAGTGTCTCACTCCAGTTGATGGATAATCCGGTCATTGAATCCGTGCAGGTGGCTCCGCACATCGCATCATCGGAAATATTGGTCCAGACGCAGCTCCGGAATTATGGCAAACCCCGCAGGGTTGAATTGACGCATGCAGTCCGGACATGGCAGGGCGATAAAAAAGCCAGCCGTAAAGTCAGCAGCAAGGTCAACCTAGGGACGGACGAAGAAAAGACGGTGACCAATGTTGTTGCCATAACCGATGCCGTACTGTGGAACCCGGAGAATCCGTTTCTTTACGTGGCCCGGACCGGCACTGGCGGTGACAGCTGTGAAACCCGTTTCGGAATGCGTGAATTCAGGTTCGATACATCCACGCGTCGTGCCATGTTGAACGGGAAGGTTTGTTTCATGCGCGGCGCAAGTATCACGCTGCACAGGTTTCTTGGCGATCCGCAGTGCGGCGGACTGCCATGGGATGAGGCCTGGGTGCGTAAGTTCCTTGTGTATATTCCGCGGCGCATGCATTGGAATTCGTTCAGGATCTGTATCGGGCCCGTGCCTCAGAAATGGCTGGATATCGCCGACGAAGCTGGACTTCTCCTGCAATATGAATTCCCGATATGGAGCGACAGGGAGCCGTTGAGGCACAAACTCTGGAAGGAAGATGAAGTTGTCCGCCAGGTGGAAGAGTTTGTCCGTGACAACTGGAACCATCCCAGCGTGGCTATCTGGGATGCATCAAATGAGACGCACTGGGATTTCCTTGGCGAGAAGCTGGTTCCTGCCGTACGTAAGCTGGATCTGTCGGGAAGACCATGGGAGAATGGGTACAGCCTGCCGCAGGCGCCGGATGACCCGTTTGAAGATCATCCGTACCTGTTCATCAACCACTGGGGCAGCGGTAAAGATACGCCATTCCAGATGACCGAACTGGAAAGGATGCGCGGACGCCGGCCGGGCACCTTTTATCCGGCATCCGCACACGCTTCCATCATCAACGAGTATGACTGGCTCTGGCTGCATCGTGATGGCACGCCAACTGTTCTTACTCGAAAGGTGTTCGCGAACTGTGTCGGATCGAATGCCACGGCTGAAGCAAGGTTTGAATTTGCGGCATACTGTCTTGGCGGGTTGACTGAATTTTGGAGAGCTTATCGCCAGTATGCAGGGGTACAGTACCTGGCGTATCTTGATGCTGACCTTCCAAATGTATTTACCTGCGACAACCTGCATGATGTGAAGAATCTCGAATTTGAACCACGCTTTGAATATTACATGCGAGAGGCTTTCAAACCGCTTGGAGTCTATATAAATTTCTGGCAGCCGCATGCACGCCAGAACGAAGAACGCAGTTACCAGGTGATGATGATCAATGATGAACATGATCTGGCAAAAGGACGTCTTTTGCTGACTTGGGAGAATGCTGGTGATGACAAGGTGGTAAGCCGGCAGGAAATGAATTATGAAATCCCTGGACTGGGCCAGATGTCCTACCAGGTGAAAGTCCAGTCTCCAAAAGAACCCGGAAATTATATCTTGAAAGCAGCGGCATACTGGGATGGGAAACCGTGGAGCCCTGTGGTTTCCAGGCGTAAAGTCCAGGTCCGGTGAGATTTCATCCTTAGCTTTGGGAGATAACACATGAAGCCGGTAATAACCGTTATCGCATTTCTCTTCGGGTTGCAGGTGATGGCATCGGAAATTGTATTCGACACCACATTCGGGAAGATCGAGAAAAATGGGTTGCCTGCAGGCTGGAATTTTCACGGCAGCGGTACGCCCGTTTGTGTGGAGGATGGCAGGTTGCTCTTCACAAATATCGACTCCAAGCGGGAGAGCGGTATTGTCATGAAGTTGGATCTGAACGCCGGGTTTGAATATGAATTTTCCGTTGAAGTTGTTGAGCGGAAATCCGGCGAAAGCGTGGGATGTCTTTATCTTCAACTTAATCCTACAGGTGAAGCAGGCAGCAAGGTCATATGCCAGCACCCTGTCAGTACAGGTAATCTCGGACAATATGTCACAAGTACTCTGAAATATATTCCACAGCGGACACAATCCGTTGCGCTATATCTTTACTCAAAGCGTAGCGGCACGCCGCAGATCAATGTCAGAAGGATTTTCTGTCAGCGTAAACCGGATACGACCAGGTGGCTTCCCGCGAACCGGCCGCCCTTCACGGTCTGGGGCCTGCCGTTCATGCAGGAGAACAATGGTGCTTACTACCGTTACCCGGAAGCCAGGATGAAACATCTCCCGACCTGGGGAGTGACTTGTTACCCATCCGGTGGCAGGATCAGGTTTAAAACCAATGCCACCCGCATGGATCTACGGATAGACCATGGCAAAGCCGGTTTCCCGTGGCCCGAGATGAGCGCCCTTTCCATGGCATGTATGGACATCTATCAGGGGACGCCCGAAGACATGGTTTTCAGATGGAGGACGGACCGTAATCTGCTTGATAAAGATTTTCCATATTGTGCAAGTTATTCTCCAAAAACAAAACCAGGTGAGATGAGCGAATACACTATTTATCTACCGATGTATACAACACTGAAGAGTCTTGATATAGCACTGACACCGGTTGATGCAAAAGTGGAAAAACCTGCACCTTATAAGCTGACAAAGCCTGTTGTATGGTACAGCACGTCGTTTGCGCACGGGGCGGGGGCGTCCGGGCCGTCAATGAGTTTTCCTGCGCTGACCGCCAGGATACTTGGCGTTGATATCGTTAACTTGGGTATTTCCGGGAATCATCAGTGGCTGGCGGAAGAAGCCGGGCTCCTCGCCGAAATCGATGCAGCCATCTATATCCTGGGTCCCATCCTGGGTAACGTTGAACTTATGGCGGAACGTTATCCGGCTATGATCAGGATCCTGCGCGAGAAGCATCCTGCCACACCGATTCTGCTTGTCACGCGTCTTCATACACTGGGTGTGGAAAAGCCGCACGAGGTCAACGAATTGGTCAGGAAGCTACATGCCGAACGCGTTGCTGCGGGAGACGGGAATATTCATTTCCTGGATGCGTTCACGTTGTATTCAGACGGACCGATTCCCTGTACTATAGACGGGGTCCATGTAACTGATCTTGGTGCGAAGATCATAGCCGATGCGTTTGTCCCTGAATTGAGAAAAATACTGGACATCAAATAGTATAAAGGTCTTGAAAGACTGAGATCTGGTTTTGCACGGAAATCCATATGCGGGAGATACCATGAATAAAATGAGATGGTCGGTGGTGATTTGTCTATGTCTTTATACAATGCTTCCTGCCGCCGAAACCATTGCTCCAGCAGAGACTGGACCCAGGCTGACTGATGCGCAGTTTTTTGCCATGCTGGATCTGGACCGTTCCGACCTGGCGGCGGTAAAGGATGCTGTTGCAAAATCAGACTGGCCTGCTGCGAAACATGCGTTCGCAGAACACCTGCGCAACCGCAAGACTCCTTCCTGGACATTTGATCCGAAAAATGTAGGGCGTGATCCGAAACGAAATGTGAAAGGTGCTGAGAATGCAATCAAGCACCAGTTGCGAAGCATAGGCATCGACTGGCAGTTTGGGGAAAAAATAGATTGGGCTTTCAATCCCACGACGCAGCCTGATTCAAAGTGGCCGGTAAATCACGAATGGACCTGGCAACTCAGCCGGCACCCGATGTGGATGGATCTGGGGAGGGCCTTTTATGCGACCGGCAACGAGAAGTATGCAGTGGAGTTTGTGGCTCAACTGAAAAGCTGGGTGCGCGATTGTCCTGTGCCGGTGAAGAAGGCGGACAACAAGGCTTTCTCGCGCTGGCGGACTATCGAGGCTGGTATCCGCGCTGGCTCGATCTGGCCAGAGGTTTACCACCTGTTCCTGGCCGCCAAATCATTTGATGATGAAACGCTCATCCTGATGGTGAAGAGTTATGCAGAGCATGGGCTTTACCTGATGCAGTTCTTTACGAAGGGTAACTGGCTGGCGATGGAATCCAACGGGCTGTACCATGTCGGCGCGCTGTTCCCGGAATTCAAGGATGCAAAGGTCTGGCGCGAAACTGCGCTGGACCGGATTTGCCGTGAGATGGATATCCAGATTTATCCCGATGGGGCACAGGTTGAACTTGCGCCAGGTTACCATGGTGTAACGGTCAGAAATTTTCTCGGTCCGGTTGATCTTATACCTCTGACCGGTTTTGAAGTTCCGAAAGATTATCTCTCTAAAATGGAAAAGACATTTGATTATTTGCTGTTTTCGATGCAGCCAACGCGGCTGACGCCGACATTGAATGATTCGGGGGCGGGAGATGTGAAACGCTGGATGGAAACGGGAGCCAGACTGTTTACTAATCGACAGGATTTTCTCTGGGTTGCAACCGATGGAAAGAAGGGCAAGCCGCCGGTCCAGACGTCGTACCGATTCCCTTATGCCGGACAGTTTTTCATGCGCAGCGGCTGGGATCGCAATGCGGTCTGGCTATGCATGGAGGGTGGGCCATTCGGCTTTGGTCACCAGCATGAGGACAAGCTGGGCGTGACCTTGACGGCATTCGGCAAATCACTGCTGGTGGAAGGCGGTGTCTATACTTATGATGCCAGTGACTGGCGGCGTTATGTTTTAAGCAGCCGGGCACACAACGTGGTCATGGTCGATGGGCTTGACCAGAACCGCCGCAAGGAACCGCGTGAAACATTTGTTGTCAAAACACCGTTGCCGTGCGTCTGGGAAAGTAACGCTACTTTCGATCATTTTGCGGCATGTTACGATGAAGGATGGGGTCCGAAGGCAGAACGTATTGCAGAACACACGCGGCATGTATTGTTTGTTAAGCCTGATTTTTTCGTTGTTGTCGACGAACTTGCACCGAAAGACGACAAGGTTCATACCTACGAAGCGATGTTCCACCTTGATGCTTCGGATGTGAAGGTGGATGGCCTTCAGGTCACCACGCAGGACAAAGGGCCCGGCTTGACGGTGCTCGCATTCGGAGCGGACGGTGTGACTATTGTGAAAGGGCAGAAGGAGCCTGTTGTTCAGGGCTGGTTGCCTGATTCATCATCCGGTTATGGCGGTGTCAGGCCGATACCCACTGCCATTTACAGAAAACAGGCACAGGGTAAGATAACGATGCTTTACGTATTGTATCCGAGCGCGGCAGTATCTGTTCCATGTCCGGTGAAGAACGTTCAGTATTCTGATTCTACTGTTAAGATTAGTTTTGTGGATGGATCTGAAAAAGAATTCAATTTAAGTAATATCAGGGTTCCATAAGAGGCCGAAAACGGGGTTGACTCTTCTCATGCCTCCGTATAATAGATGCCACTGTGGGTGCTGGAATTCTTCAAGATCACGCCGCGTACTGTTGGTTCCGGTTCAAATAACTTTTCAATAATGGAGGAAACTGGTGATAAGAACAAAATGGATGGTGATTCTGGCAATTTGGACCGTAGCGGGAATAGCCTTGGCGGAGCGTACGGCGTCGGCCACTTTTTACGTTGACAGCGATAAGGGAAGCGACACTGCAGAGGGAACGGCGGAAAATTCTGCCTGGCAAAGCCTTGAACGGGTCAACAATGCAACATTGATCCCTGGTGACCAGATCCTCTTTAAGCGTGGCGGACTCTGGCGTGGCCAGTTCTTTCCACAAAGTGGCAGCAACGGTACTCGTATTGTTTATGGAGCTTATGGTTCCGGTGAGAAGCCGATAATACAAGGATCGGTGGCCCGTAACCGGCCGGATGAATGGTCGAGGGTCAGCCCTGGTATCTGGGCCACACAACAGTTTGAGCCGAAATTGCTGGACCAGGTCAAAGACTTGACCGATTCCAAATGGAATATTCATTCCGAAGCAGGCGCAAAAGTCACGCTTGCTCGTGTCCAGGAAGAAGGACGCAGTTTTAACCGCATAACCTGCAAAGCGCCCGGCAAAGCGGGCAACCATATCCAGGTCTGGGGCCCGCAACTTGCCGAGACTGCGCCCTGCCTTGTTCTGCGCCTGCGCATGCGATCAACATTGCCGTTCCAGCTGGAAAGCGTTTCGACAATACTAAATCATTCTCCATATACAGGCGCCATGCACGGGACGGTCGGTAAGAAGAAGATCGGTCCGGAGTGGCAGACTTTCGACATCCTGATGCTCGAGCAGAAAAAACTGGAAGGCACATGCTTCCACTTTAATCTTGGCAATGTGATTCCGGCAGATGCGGTCTTTGATTTCGAACCGGTCGGCATTTGGCGGGCCAGTATCGATCACTGTACGCCTGTCAGCCGTGATGTCGGTATCCTTATACTCAACCATGGCGAGAAATGGGGCGTGAAGAAATGGAAGCTTGAGGACCTGAAGGTCCAACTTGACTACTGGTACGACCCTGAGGGCAAGCGCATCTTCGTTGCATGTGACGCCAATCCTGCAGCGAAATTCAAAAGTATTGAACTGGCGCTCACCGCGCACATTGTAAACCAGGGCGGCAAGCACGATATCACGTATGACGGGCTTGCGGTGCGCTACGGCGGCGCGCACGGTTTTGGTGGCGGCAGTACAAAGCGGATCACGATCCGCAACTGTGACGTATATTGGATTGGCGGTGGATTACAGTTCTGGAAGAAGGTTGCGGGGAAGCCTGATCGTCCTGTACGTTTCGGTAATGGCATCGAGTTCTGGGGCAATGCCGAGGACAATCTGGTGGAGTATAACCGGCTGTGGGAAGTTTATGACGCCGCTCTCACCAACCAGGGCCGGGATGATGAAGAGGTCAATATCACATACCGGCACAATATCATCTGGAATTCCGAATACAGTTTCGAGTTCTGGAACGCGAAGAAAACGGCGAACATTCTGTTCGAGTATAATACCTGTGTAGATGCTGGTTTCTGCTGGTCTCACAACCAGCGTCCGGACATCAATGGCGGACATCTGATGTTTTACCATAACCGGTCGGCCACGACTAATTTTGTGATCCGCAATAACATATTCGCCAACTCCACCGAGGTCTGCATAAGAATGGAGAACGACTGGAGATCTGGCCTGACTCTGAACAACAACCTTTATTACCAGGCCGAAAAACCAATTATCCGCTGGCTTAGCAAAAACTATTATACGGGAGCCGATTTTGCACGATACCAGTCAGAACTTGGAATGGACACAGGTTCGCTCCATGCCGCGCCCCAGTTTGTCGATCCTGCCGCCCGCGATTACCGCCTGAAGTCAGGCAGTCCCGGTACGACGCTGGCCACCGACGGCGGCCCGGTCGGGGCAAGACAATTCACGCAGAAGGATGTGAACAAATGAAAATGACGGGTCTATCCAGGAACTTGTTATTGAACTGATTATTCGGGGCCTGTTGGCACGGATCCTATGCAGACAGACAAGTCATTTTATTCTCGGCCCGTACAATCCCGGCTTGTTTCAATCGATGTCTTTCGTGGTTTGACCATGCTCCTGATGCTTTTCGTGAATGACATTGGTGATATCGATCTTGGACACATTCAAAACGCACCATGGTGGCTGAAGCACATGCCGGGAAAGATTGACGGGATGACCATTGCCGATGTGATTTTTCCCTGCTTTTTGTTTATTGTCGGAATGGCGATTCCCATGGCGTTGGAACAAAGGATTGCTGCCGGTGAATCACTGTTTAAGATCAGTAAAAATATCGTAAGGCGCGCACTGGCCTTGATCTTCATCGGCCTTTGCATGGTCAACAGTTGTCATGGCTATTCAAACTTCGACGTGGCAGCCATGGGAATGAGTGGAACAGTTTGGCGTCTCTTGATGTTCGCGGGTGTCATAATATTCTGGAGCCGGTATCCCGGGGAGCCGGACACAAAGAGAAAGCTTGGCGTTGCATTGCGTGTTATGGCGGCAATACTGCTGGTTTATCTGCTGGTGATTTTTCGTGTCAACCAGGATGGCGCATCAATATGGCTGCGCCCGAGATGGTGGGGGATTATCGGTGTGATAGGTTGGGCGTACCTGTTTTCCGCCTTTATCTGGTTGTTGTGCCGCAAGTGGGGATTTGGGCTTATAGGTGTTTTTGTCCTTCTAGTCTCCATGAACATTGGACTTCGATACGGAATGTTTGGATGGTGGAACACTATTGTCAGGGCCGCTCATGGTTGGGTTCCTGGTCTGGCCGGCATTGTCGCGAATGTGTCGATGGTTGTTGCCGGGATGACTGTTGCATTACTGTATCGGCACGATTCAGCGGCAACAACGCCCAAGAGTCGAATCGGCTGGACCCTGATTTTCGGGCTGGGGTTTGCTGTTGCCGGTCTGCTTTTGAGGCAACCATGGGGAATTCATAAGAACGGCGGAACCCCGGCATGGATTCTCTTTTCCATGGCCATCACCTGTGTTGTGTACGTTCTGTTGTACTGGATTGTTAATGTAAAAAAGATCACCAGGGGAACGGAGCTGATCGCGCAGGCTGGCTCCAACACGCTGCTCATGTACATGCTTCCATATATTTTCTACTCGGTACTTGCCCTCTTCGGGATCGATTTTCTTCAAACCCATTTAAGCGAGGGATGGACTGGTGTTGCTCGGTCGGCTGTTATTGCCATGTTCCTGATGACAACAACAGTCCTTCTGACCCGCAAGGGCGTTCGCCTCAAGGTGTGATCCATGCAGGAATATTTTAAGCTAAAGGAGTGTCGCGAATTTCCAATGAAATATTATGGCGTATTTTTGCCGATGGTAGGGCGCGGCGGTCCGACGCGCCTTTTAAAAACTTAACAATCTCGGCGGGTCCAGCGGCCCCGCCCTACCGATTACAGAAGAAACCTTATTCACAAACTCGTTTTTCGAAAGAATGAGCAGGCAGGGTTCCTGTCATATCTTTGAAAGTCCACTTCTGTTCATTGCCGGTGATGTTTACCATGATTAAGGCCTTTTTCCCATCGGGTGCCTTCCAGCATGAATGGAGAATGGCGGGTGTCTGTTTCTGTATGACTTTGCACTGGTTTTCCTTTGTGAAAATCATGCGGGCCATGAAATCGACATTAACTGTTTCGCAGTCAAAGCCTGCCGGCGAAAGCATCTCGCCGTCAAAAAGATATTCACGGTTGGAATGATAGAATCGAGCCGCATTTATGATAAAGCTGTGAATCTCCGAGAATTCAGGATCGGTGAAGATGTTCTCCTTGATATGACAAACCATTGGCTGAACGCCCCATGCAACAGTTCGTCCGAGTTCCACGAAGAACTGGTCAGGATAGAGCTTGTGCCATGGTTTCTCGGTCTTCCAGCGGTCTTCCGGTGGCCACAACGGATCCCAGGGTGTAATTCCATCTGGGTGTGCGTAGTTTCCAAAAAAGGCAAAGTCGCCGTGGTAGACGGATTGAAAGAGGGGAATGGGATCTGCCCCGCCGCCCAGATGCTCCATCGACGTGGAATTGCAGACAATCGCACCATCCAGAATATCCATGTAGGCTTCATTGCAAGTTTCTGTTGAAAGCGGATAATTTGGATTTTCTTTTTTCAGACGCTGCAGCAGAGCGCGGTAACCGGCTGGGCCGGCAGAGTCTCCCTTGAGATGGCGATGGACTGGATTGTAGCAGCGATCGTATGTGGCACATCCAATCATGTCCAGGTACTGTCCATCGAGTCCGCTCTCACGCAGGTTTTTAACAAGGCTTGAAATTTTGTTCTGGAATTTTGGAGCTTCGCCGCACATATATCCCAGGCGATGATGGTTATATCTGTTGAAAGCAGTATTTTTCTGTTGCCCGTTGCGTAATACGACAACACTTTCAGGACCACCTTGCTCCCAGCTTTGCCCGTCAAGATCCCAGCAGACACCGTTAATATAAACCTGCGAGAATATACCCTGGCTTTTCAAACGTGCGACTGCGTTTCGAAATGTTTCCACACCTTCGCGCGGCGGCCAGAATTCCGGATAGTCTGTGTCATAGGGATTGCTGTGCCACCAGTACCAGTCAAGGGCCACGGGAATGTCGCCCAACTCTTTTTGAAGGCGTTCAATCGGAGGAAAAACATCTTTGACCAGACCGCGATTCCAGACCCACATTCCTATTTTACGAAGAGGGTTCCCGGCAGTGCGCTTCGCATTCCATGATTGCGCAGTTCCCCATTTCTTGTAAATTTGTCCTGCCTCGAACCAGTCACCCTTGAATTCTGTGAAACAGTTCTCGTATGGAATACGGTAATTCACTCCGGGTTTGTCTCCATGACCCGGGTAATGAATGCCTGAGTAGGAGAAGGTTGAACCGTCTTTTGTCACAGAATATTCACAGGCCTTGCTGTTCCATGCCACATCCCTGTGATCGAAATACAGCGAAGGAGTATCTGCATTGATCAGGGCTGAGAACTGCATGGCCCCGGAATACTGACGTACAACCTTTATTCCCGGCTTGAGGTATTTCGGGCCCTGGTAAATCACGCCACAGTCCCAGCCGGCAAAAACGAACTTTGAGTCCGGCTTGAAGGCACCCTTGATGACAGGGAAATGAATTTCTTCTACGAACATGTCGCCTTGGTATCCATCATAGGACAATCTACCGCTCCAGAGACCATCTGTTTGCCGCTGCCAGTTTACATTAACGGCGAAACTGTCGCCGCCCAGTTTGTGACCCTTCCAGATTGCCTTTACGGAGGAGTCACTTTTCTCAACCTGACAATCCTTCATGTCGGCCGGGACAACAAACTGCAGGTTGCTGTGCATGTTGCCCAGACCCAGTTTCCAGTCGAGAAACGGCTGGCAGGATGAAGTAGTATCGCCTTTTTTCTTCAAAAGTCTTTCCACCGTGTAGGCTGCAGATGATGTCGTCTTGCGGCGCGCCTCGTCCCAGTCTTTCATTTCCTCCATTGTTTCGAACAGCGCGATGCAGGCGGTTTCGTAATCCACGCCTGCCAGTTCGACAACAAGCCGGGTGCTGCGATCGATCAGCTTCTTGTTGGACGCATCGACGTGTGCCATCCAGTTGCTGTTCAATCTGCCCATCTTGCCCATTGTTGCCGAGGAGGTGTTGTTCAGCACCAGTTTCACGGCAAGGTGCGAAAACAGGTTCAATGGCGTTTCAGGGATATCGACGGTCACCTTGATGAGAGTATCGTTCCAGCCGACAGGCTTCTTCTGTCCTATGATCAGCGCCGATCGCGCATCAAATTTTCCTGATGCGATCATATACGCGGTCTGCCATGAATTGGGAGCATCCGCATTCAGGCGTGACACCTCGTTTCCTATCAGGACGGCCATTGCGGCGTTCGGCTTGACCTCTGTTCGCGAAACGTCAGGCTCGTTACCGATCAGATATTGATGAAGTGTGGCGCGGTCAATCTGCGGAGGTCTGGCCCTGATGCTTTCAGACGCACCAAGTTTGATGTAAGTATCAGGGGTCCACTCCAGGCAATGCGGTTGGTGTTCCAATATCCTCAGCCAGGCTTCCGGAGTTGGGCGCAACGCGTCTTTGACGAACGCCCATGGCGCGGGTGATGCTGTGTCGTTGTGTCTACGAAACGGCGGGATTTTGAAGGTCGGTGAACGTTCTGTTGTATCAGTGAATATATCAAGGATGTAAGAGTCTGCAAAATACGTGATACGTCCACCGCGGGAGTATAAATCTTTTTCATAATCCGTAAGCCGTACGAGCGCCGCTACGTTTTCATCTTTGCGGAGTTGATCCAGCAGAGCCTCAAACTGCTCCAGAGTTTTTTCCGGCGTGAGCGTATCTAGATTCAGGGTTGCCATCTGGGCTGTTGTGAGTTTGCCCTTCAGGTGTTCCTTCATACCGGCCTCGAACGCCATGCCTGCAACAAGCAGTTCTACTGTGGTGGCCTGCATCCGCGTGGAGCCGGCCACAGCCATTGGACCGGTACAGAGGACCAGTGTGGTTACCTTGTCGTTCCGGATAACCTTGCGACAGCGTTCGAGTTTATCGGCCAGCAGATCCGCCGGGTTGTTGAAAAGAAAGAAGACCTTTGCTTTGACGTCCACGCCACGCAGGACCGTCCCGATGACGGAGGATGTCTCGCCGCCCTCGGAGATTGCAACGATCACATCACCTTCCGATACGCCGGCCTCTTCCATCTGGTGATAGCCGAACGTGATGTAGTCTTCGAACATTTCCACCGAGCGGATCAGCGCAAAATCGCCGCCTGTCATAACCGCGTGGGTCCGCGCAGCCATGTCGCCGCACGCGACCTTGAGTTCGGGATGTTTGCCGAATGTTTCGCGCCAGTAGCGACGGTTTGCCGCATCCAGCAGGATCGAAAGACGTCCGGTTGCCCCGCAGCCGCTGAAGTAGACTTTCTTATTGGAATCCAGCGCGGTTTTTATTGCCGCCCGAAGTTTTGCGAATTCCGGGGAGGCGATCATCTTCCTGGCCAGCGGCGGAATGTCTTCATCTACACTCAGCAGCATGCGAATGCCTTTTGCGGTGTCAGCCTGCAGAGTCTGCGAAAGTCCGCGCGTTTTCGGGTGTGACTGCTCCGTCGGCAGGTACCCGAGGTGGAACTGTGTTTCATTGCGAATGAAATCCAGAGCCTGCTCCCGCGGTGTATGCACCTGCTGTGGAAATGCCGCAGGACCAGTAAACACGAGGACTGCACAGTATGTTGACAATAACCATTTTAATCGTCTCATGAACGTCTCCTTTTATTCTTTAATTACAACGACACGATCCACAAAAACCGCCTGAACTTCGCCGGGCCGTTTTGGTGGCGATGCCCAGAATGATAATCCTTTTGATATCTCAACATGACCAAGATCGATGATTTTGTAGGAACTGCCTTCAATATCCGGAACCGGTACTGTTTTACTGACAACCATTTTCTTCCCTGTGAAATCGTATAGGCCGAGCGTCATGGCAGGTCCCGTCTTGACGGAAGCATCGCACCGCACAAATGCGCACACACGGCAGGTGTTTTTGGAAAGGTTTGTTGTGCCTGCGGCATTGGGGAAACGTATCAACGGGAATTGCACTGCCCAGATGTTGTGATCACCGGGCATCCGGGCCGCGACCTTGTTGGAAGCGGATTCATCACGTACTAGGGTTACCTGTTTTACGGGTCGTTTGTTGAATTCAAATTCCTGCCAATCCATCCATGCAGTGTCGGGCAGGTCCTTGCAGATGTCCGGGACGGATGCCGGTTCTGTCGCGTATTTTGCCTGCTGAAGAAGGCTTTTCTTGTAATCCTTGAAAGTCTTTTCGGTTTTGGTTTCACAATATGCCTTCACCTTGAAACGGTCGCAGGTCTTGATCCATGCGCGACAGGCTTCCAGGTAATTGTCAGGTACTGTGAGCGACTGGCCATCAAGTTTTACCTGGCGGCGAAGCTGGTAAAAGTTGAGGAGCCAGACATGATCCAGCGACAGCTTTTCGCGTATGACTTTATCGACCAGCCCCCTGTTTTGTTCCGGATCACGTTTCTCTTCTTTCTCTGCAATCGCAAGGGCGTTCTTCATCAACCGGGTTGCCTCAATAATCTCGTCGGTATTAAGCCATCGCGTTACGTTCTGCTGGTAACATCCCAGGGCTGGATTAGCTGATTCAGCCCGGTCGTGTATGAATGTCAGATACTGCTTGAGAGCTTTACCTGTTTTCTCTCCATAATAACCGGTAAGAAAATCGTCAATAAGCCGGTTCTCCTCCAGATCAGGATTCCATAGAAGATGAGAAATTACCCAATGGCGGAGTCGAACGAAATCTCCCGCACTGCATAGGGCATCTCCCTGTTCAAAGAGGCCGGCTGCGCCATACTTTACAAATGTTCTTATGTTCCGGCCGAGGACCCGCATGTTGGGATGGGGCAGCATATAGGAGGAAAAATTTGTGACGTAGTCCCACGCAAACACATTACCGTCGGCAATTCTGCTCCATGCCTCCAGGTCACGTAGAAAGGTTGCGTTCTCTTTGCTGCCTTCGAGTGGATGTATGAAGGAACACTCGATATCGCAGAGTCGAATCAGCACATTGCGGCGTGGTCGCACCTTCACCGGTGCTTTCCTTGTATATGTATAGGCGAAGGTGTCCACGTAAACATCGCGGAATTCTTTTTCCAGATCCTCGGCCACCTGGTTTACGAAGCGCAGGAGTGGGCCGGCGGCGGTACCGATGCCGCCTTCTTCCTCCTCCACCGCCAGGCAATTCTTGCACTCGCAACGTCCATGCCAGTCATTCTGGCTGACCTGTATGATATCGGCAGTTGGGTCTGCGCGCAGCAACGTGAGTGCGTTTCTGACCAGTTCCTTGCGCATTTCCTCGTTGGTCAGGCAGAGTTGTGCCTCCTTGTGAGTGCGTTCACCTTTTATTTCGCTGAACCATTCCGGATGATCCTTGAAATACTTTGCGGGTGGAAGCAGTTCGAAGAACGAGTGATAAGCCGAATTGCGGCCTTTGAAATGGATCAGCCGGTGGTTGCCGCCGTAGGACTCAGGGATCATTTCCATGGGTTCAAGCATGTAACGTGTGCGCGAACTGAAATTCCCTTTCAGGCGTGTCTTGAAGAGTGCATTGAAGGAATCAAGGTAATAAGATTCACGGAAACGCAGCTTTGGAGCATAACGGACATTCAGCATGGGAAGCGGCAGTGTAGGTTTGCGGGGAATGAAGGTTTCTTCCGATGTCCACCAGCGTACACCTACGGTGTCCTCCAGGAACGTGTAAACCGCATAAAGGGAGCCGCGCCGTGGATGACCGGCCAGGATCAGGTCGTTTCCTGAGGTCTTTAAGATAATACTGTCATAGGCCGCTGTCTTCGGATCAAAATCCGGCACAAGTTCGCGCGCAGCAGCAGTGTTACCCACCAGAAGCCGGGGCTTGTCCTTGGAAGCCGTTTCCGTAACGATTCTGAATTTTGCGCCTGTAATTTTGTCCAGGTGCAACTTGAGTTCATCTGCCGCTGTTTTCTCGACAGGCGTGGGGGTTGCGGGGATAACGATTGTGGCAATTGCCTTGCCTGAATCTGCAATACATTTTTCGATCTGTTCGGCCCGGTTACTGGCTGGCAGAAGAAGCATGAGGCAAATGATGCTGGTGATTTCAGGAAGTCTTATTGTTTTCATGGTTGCCTCTTCATGTTTTTCCGGGGTTTCTGGAATCCGGGTTCAGAGCTTGAAATGAAGTATAGACCATGTGGCAGGGAATGAACACCTACGATTGCGCATAAAATGAGCGGGTTTTTTCCGCAATCATCCTTGCCAAACATATTTTCGTTATTCAATATTAAATCGGAATCACATTGATCGGACGATAATGCCTAAGATATTCACACAGGTACCGCGAGTGGTAGTAATCCTGGAGACATGTGTCCAGCCCGACAGGCAGAAGCTGGACGGTATTCTGAAATATGTCCGTTTCTACGGGCCATGGCACCTGCACATAATACAGAATCGGGTTGGCGAGCAGAAGCTTGCACATTTCGAGCGATGGAATGCAAACGGTATCATAGTAGGGCAGTCCATGTTCGATATGGAGCCGATTCTTGCGAGGGTGAAAGTGCCTCTGGTTCTGGTCGATCCGCTTCCGTGTCATCTCAAACCGTCCTCTCCTTTTTACCGCCGTTCCTATGTACAGAACGATGCAGTAAGCGTGGGAGTGATGGCGGCGGACTTTTTCATTAACAAGGGATTCCGTAATTTTGCCTATGTTGGCGAAGTGCTGAATCGAATGTGGTCGCGTGGCCGCGGCCAGGGTTTTTCAAGCCGATTGCGTAAAGCTGGTTTTGCATGTCACACTTATCCTTTGTTGACCAGGGTCGAGATGAATGACTGGGCTGTTGAGCAGGCCAAGCTTGCGGGTTGGCTGGCAGGGTTGCCGAAGCCGGTTGCGCTTTTTGCCGCAATGGATATCCGTGCCAGGCAGATACTCGATACCTGTCTGATCAATGGGCTCAAGGTTCCTGATGACATTGCAATCCTTGGTGTGGACAACGACGAACAGCTTTGCCTGGGTAGTTCTCCGACACTCTCGAGCCTTGAATGTGATATGGGGCATTGCGGTTTTATGGCGGCACAGCTGCTCGATGAGCAGATGCGCGGCAAGCGGAAAAGGAAAATTATCCTGAAGTACGGGGTCAAACGAACCGCTGTGCGCCAGTCAACCGATGTGGTACAGCCCGTTCGGGATGGCCTGGTGGCGCGTGCTGTAGAATTCATACAGTTGAACGCCTGTGAGAGGATAAGCGTGATGGATGTTGTGGCCTACCTTAAGGTATCGCGCCGCCTGGCTGAATTGCGATTCAGGAAGGCATGCGGGCGTTCGATACTTGATGAAATCCAGAATGTGCGTCTTGAGCGGGTCAGACAACTGGTCACCGAAACAGATCTGTCGTTGAGTGAGATTACCGACCGGAGTGGATACCAGACAGATGACCACCTGCGCCACATATTCAAGAAACATTTCGGGGTTAGCATGCAGGAATACCGCAGGCAGAACCGTTCCTGAAACTGTTACTTCAGCGACGCCAGGACTATCTTGCGAAAATAGATTTCAGCAGCTTCGGATTGAATCTGTATTTTTCCTGAAGACGGTTTGACATTATATGCCTGATTCACAAGAACACCGTTGAATACCACGTCCAGCTTGTCACCTTTGGCAGTGACTTCCATGCGGTTCCATTCTCCGACCGGTTTATCGAGGTCGTTCTTGCCGCGGAAATTGAGCGTATCCGACCAATCGGGATCACGTCCGGACCAGTTGATTCGTCCGGCATTGATCGTGCAGGGTTTTCCCTTCGGATCCCATACTCCGCACCCCTTGCATTTTTCAGGTGCAATTCTGGCTGTTATCTGGAATTTGTCGGTCTTATCGCCGACCACAATGAAATCGCCCATTCCGCCTTCGATGATATTGGCTTCTATTGAATACATCCATGTCTTTCCGAAAGCGCCGTCTTCACCCTGGGAATGTACAAGAAGTCCACAGTCGCGTGCTGATTTATGGCGGGGAGGATGATTTGTTCCTCCCCACTTGAATTCCAGCACCAGTTTGTAATCTGAAAAGGACTCGTTTGATGTCAGGCAACCCCATTCTTCACCTGAGATCTTCAGCATCCCGTCCACGACGGTAAATACGCGCTTTGGATCGTTGTTCTTACCGCGTTCTTTCAGGAATATGTACCAGCCATCAAGGTTCTTCCCGTTGAACAGTTCCCGTTCCTGTGCATGGCCGATCGAACATGACAATAATACAGCAGTAACATATATGATTATTCTTCTCATCAGGTGGTCCTTTCTGCAGGAAATGCCAGGCCGACATCCCCTGCCGTTCCCAGTGAGAAGAGACAGTAGATCAGGTTACAGGGAATGAACACATGCGATTGCGCACAAAATGATCCGGCATTTTGCGCAATCACCTTGCCAAGCATGCCGGAACTATTCCATATTCGTGGGAAACAGGCCGGGTTGTAAATAATGCCAAAAATCTTCACACAGGTGCCGCGTGTGGTTGTGATTCTGGAAACATGTGTGCAGGCTGAACGGCAGAAACTGGACGGACTGCTCAAGTATGTGCGGCTCTATGGTCCGTGGCATTTGTACATAATTCAGAATCGTGTTGGCGAACAGCACATATCCCGCTTTGAGTCCTGGAATACCGATGGAGTCATTGTCGGAACATCCATGCTGGACATGGAGAAGATTCTTGCAGAAACGAAAGTACCGATTGTTCTCATGGACCCTCTACCAAACTATCTTTCCAGGAACTCTCCATTTGTCCATTGTTCCTATGTGCAAAACGATGCTGTGAGTGTTGGTACCATGGCGGCTGATTTCTTCCTGAAAAAGGGATTCACGAATTTTGCCTATGTAGGGGAGGTTCTGGATTATATGTGGTCTCGTGGCCGCAGTCGGGGTTTCTCCGACCGTTTGCGCAAAGCCGGCTTTAAGTGTCATATCTATCCAGCATTGACCGGGGCGGAGATCAATGACTGGTCTGTCGAACAGGCCAAACTTGCAGGATGGCTGGCCGGTCTGCCTAAACCTGTAGCTTTATTTGCGGCAATGGACATTCGTGCCAGGCAGATACTCGATACCTGCCTGATAAAAGGGATCAAGGTGCCGGATGAGGTTGCGGTGCTAGGCGTGGATAATGATGAGCAATTCTGCCTGGGCAGGGTCCCGACGATTTCCAGCCTTGAGTGCGACTGGGAAAACTGTGGATTCATGGCCGCGCAGTTGCTGGATGAGCAGTTACGCCGTAAGAGGAAACGCAGGACGATTCTGAACTACGGTGTAAAAAGGATCGCCGTTCGCCAGTCGACCAACAGGGTGGAACCGCTGCAGGATCGTCTTATCGCAAGGGCAATTGAATTCATTCAGCTTAACGCCTGCGAAGGTATCAGCGTGAGGGATGTTGTGAAGTATTTAAAAGTATCGCGCCGGCTGACTGAACTGCGTTTCAGGAAGACATGTGGACGGTCCATTCTGGAGGAGATTCAGCGGGTACGCCTTGAACGGGCCAAGCGGCTGGTTGCGGAAACAGACTTGCCGATACGGGACATTACCGACCGCAGCGGTTACCAGACGGATGATCACCTGCGCCGCATTTTTAAACGACATGTTGGCATGACAATGCAGGAGTATCGTCGCCAGAGATGAGTTTTCAGTACTATCGGCTTCACTCGCCTTCGCAAGAATACCCCGCGGTTGGGCGCAGGGAGCTTCAATCTTTCTATTTATCTTTCCAGTTACAAAACCACTGGCGGGCCGTTATTTCATGTTTTGATCCGTTGAACTCCACAGTAACCAACTGGTCGTTGAAGTTCATGATAACCCAGCTTTTATCCTCGAACAGGAAAAGTCCGACCATATTGGGCGCGCTGAATGTTTGATGTCCCAATGCATTGATAAAAGGAGTACGAATCTTGTCCAGCTCTTCTTGTGTAAGTTTCAGTAACTCGCTGGTTTTCCCCTTAACAGGCAGAATGACCACGTTTGGAAGGTCAATATTGATCTTGCCCTTCAAGGCCTGTACAAGGCCATCAGTTATGAGAGTTGGGCGACCAGTTGATATGTAGTCGTTTATGAGCTTGTCGGCATCAGGGAAGACTCGGAAATAAGATGCAAAGAACGCGGCCGGTGCATCTTTCGGAAATTCATCGCATGGATTTAAGGGTAATCCAAGCATGCCTGCAAAACTGAAAAGAAAGTCTTCGCCGTATGAGGAGCTATTGGCAGGCTTGAAGGCTGCAATGCCAGTCAGTTTCCGTGCCTTGACTTCTCTGGCAACTGAAAATAATTCTGGCAAATGGTTGCTCAGATGTTTTATATCTTCTGGGCCATACGGTGAACCCAAACCGCCTACGCCCTTTAGATTCAGCAGCTTGACGCTGTCATCCATTTTCTTTGCGTCGGCTGGCGTCATCGCAAGATATCCGTAACTGTGGAGAAGTGATTCAGGCATACCGCCAAGAACTGTCAACCTTGCTTGTTCCAGGTACGTGGCGGGAGTTGTTCCCAGAGGGTCATACCATCCTCCCTCGCATTTGCCCATGCCGACAGACGCAATCCAGCGAGAAATGAAGAAAGCCGCCATCTGTGGTGTACCGCCCCATGAACCTTTATAATCGCGTGTTTCAGTGCCAACCCAGGTGCCGTCAAAAATTGCACTCATACGTGGCACGTCGTATCCCTTATCCTGGTAACCGTCATACCAGCAGGGGAATTTGACAATGACCCTGACCTTTGGGTTGACCGCCCTGCAGGCCTTTATCACATTTTCTTCGGCAAGACGGCACATCAGTTCACGGCGGTAGTGTGACCAGTCTGGTTTCCCGACGGGATATATCTTTTCTCCAATGGTTACGGTCTGCGCCTTCATGGCCTTTGAACAAATCTCACAGGTACAGTCTGTGAACCAGAAATCGTCTATCAGGATTGTGTCAAAGAATGAGGCCGTATATTCGAAAATCTTTCGGGTACGTTTCTGCGTGGGAAGGTCGGAGTAACAGCAGGCCACATTCCAGCCGGAAGATATCTTACCGATCATGGTTGGCGTGACCAGTCCGCCGGTCTCTATGCCGGCATTGCGGAAACGGTTGATGGTTTTTTCCAGAAGAGGCCGTTCTACGAGATATCCGAACCGGAATGTTTCCAGATAGACTTTTGTGAACCCATGCTGTTTGTACCACGCAACCGCTTTGTCGATCGATTCATCGTTCGTGAAGATCGCTTTCATTTCCTGTGCTTTTATGGAAGTTGAGAAACGGTGGATGGATCGATTATCCTGGGCAAGATCCCAAAGGTTCTGTTCGCCTTCTGCGCCGGGAATTGTGATTCCAGTGATTACCAGTGTGATGGCAATGAATGCTTTACGACATTTATTCATGTTTCCTTTCTCTTTCGACTTTCATCTGAGTTGTCAGCTTTTCTCGCGCATACGGTAGGCGGTTGGAGTGCAATGTTCAGAACGACGGAATGTGTTGTTCAAGTGCTGGGCGTGGCAGAATCCGGTATTGAGCGCTATTTCCTTTATAGAAAGATCGGTCTGGGATAACAGGCGTTTTACCTCGAAAAGACGTAATCTGATTAAAGTGGCATAGACTGTCTCTCCCAGCACACGGACAAAATGCGTATTTAATTTATGACGCTGTACGCAAACAGCTTCTGAGGCGTCATGGATGCCGATATTCCTGCTGATGTTTTCACGGAAAAACTTGAGTACAGAGCGAATCAACGGGTCTGCGGTTACGAAGCTGTCCGTACTGGCGCGGAGTTCAACTCCGTTTGGTGGAACCAGTATTGGATCAGCAGATGCCTTTGCACCATGCATCAACCGGTCCAGCAGGGTGGCGCTGTCATATCCAACACGGACGAGATCGTGCCGGACGCTGGAAAGCGGCACGCACAGGTTCTCACAGACAAGGGGATCATTGTCCACTCCGAGGATAGCAATGTCGTCGGGGACGGAGTAGCCGGCTTCGAGACAGAAAGTTTCGATTTTTGCGGCATCGTAATCGCTGTAACAGAAGATGCCCAAAGGTTTTGGCAATGGCCTGATTATGCGTCTCAACCAGGCGTTCTGCGCATGCCAATTGTCTTTTCCGCTTTTAGAGTGAAGTGCCCAGGCGAGATTTCGTGGGCGTTTTCCCGTCTTTTCCAGAAAACGGTCAGAGAAACCCTCGGCACGCAGCTTATGCATATACTGATACTCTGTTGAAAAAAAGACCGCATTGCGGAATCCGCGTTCGATCAGGTGGTCTGCGGCGGTTTGTCCGATGAGACGCTGATCTCCCGTAATTCGCGGCATGGGGATATCAGGCCGACAGATCCACATGTCCACACAAGGAACATGCTGTCGACGTACATAGCGGATCAGATCTGCATTCTTGTTGATTTGTACAAGCATGCCGTCTCCAGACCAGCCCTGAGGTAGAGCGTTTCCTCCGCCGTATGTACAGCCGTCACAGATTGTCAGGTACCAGTTGTGTTCGGCGGCGTAATGGCCGATTCCCTGGCGGATTCGATGATCATAGAGCTCCATAAGGACAAGTACTGCCGCGTTTTTCATGTCATTAGTATATATTCTGTCACCTGTCACCTTCAAGCAGGTGCTTTACTTATTTTGCACTAAATAGCCTGATCATGCATTTGCCGAATAACGGGAAACGGCGCATAATAATGTCTGTAAATTGAAGAAATCATTGGCGCAGCATGTTTGAATTCCAAAACGGAGAGATAAGATGAAAACAGATGTAACAGCATCAGTAGGCGACATCCATAACAAGATCAGGCGGCGAACATTTATCAAGACTTCCGCCACGGCAATGCTGGGCGCCGGAATGATGCAGTATTGCTTCAACGTGTTTGGGAGCGAGGGAACCATGGATGGACTGGCTCTCCTGGGTGGTAAACCGGTCAGGAAAAAAGGATGGGCGCACTGGCCGCACTGGGTAGCGGCTGAGGATGAGCAGAAGATCCTTGAAGTGTTACGCAGTGGTGTCTGGTCGCGTGCAGGCGTCGTCACCTCGTTTGAAAAGGCGTGGGCCAAGGCCATTGGCTCGAAGCGCTGCCTGGCCGTTGTGAACGGAACAAACGCGCTGGTGATTTCGCTGGCACAGCTTGATATAGGAGCGGGTGATGAGGTGATCCTGCCACCGTATACTTTCATAGCTACGCCGCAGTCAATCCTCATGAACGGTGCAATCCCGGTTTTCTGCGATGTTGATCCGCAGACGTACCAGCTCGATCCAAAGAAGGTCGAGTCGAAGATTACATCGAAGACCCGCGCGATTCTGCCCGTGCATATTCTGGGTCTGCCCGCAGACATGACTGCGATAATGGATATTGCCAAGAAACATAACCTGATGGTGGTTGAAGATGCGTGCCAGGGGTGGCTTGCCGAGATCAATGGCAAGAAAGTTGGTTCATTTGGCAATGCCGGTTGTTACAGCTTCCAGAATTCCAAGAACATGCCGATCGGCGAGGGTGGTGCGATTGTCAGCGACGACGATGCGTTTATGGATCGCTGTTACTCGTACCACAATTATGGCAACGCGTATGGTACAGCTGTAGGTGCTGTTGGTGGCGGCACAGTAATGCTTGGCTCAAAAATGCGGTACACGGAGTATCAGGCCGCGATAGGACTTGCCATGTTAAAGACGTTGGAGCCTGAGACAATTAAGCGGCACGCAAACGCGGAATATCTGAAAAGCAAAATAAAGGATATTCCAGGGATTGTCCCTTATGCGTTCTCGCCAGGGGTCAATCGTGCTGCTTTCCACCTGTTTCCTTTCCGCTACAAAGAAGATTCGTTTAACGGATTATCACGGGACAAGTTCATAAAGGCTTTGAGTGCGGAAGGTGTCGGTTGTTCGGGCGGTTACGGCCAGCTCAATAAGCAGCCTTTTGTCAAAGCGGCTTTCCAGACGAAGAACTTCAAACGGATGTATGCGCCCGCGGAACTGGATTACGAGGCGTGGCTGGAGCGAACCCGGTGTCCTGAAAATGAAAAACTTTGTACGGAGATGGTCTGGCTATCGCAGGAGAAACTCCTGGCCGAGAAAGAAGATATGGATGACATCGCCAACGCGATCGAAAAGATCCACAAACATTCGAGGAAACTGGCCAAGGTGTAACTTCTGAACAGGAGCATGTCGAAATGAGAAATACATTTAAACTGGCGATCAATCTTTTGTTGATATCTGCGGCGAGCGCGGTATGTGGAGCGGATCTGACGGCGCGCACATTCAACTCGGGGTTCCTTGAGGCGCACGATACGTACAACGGCATATCGGTGGCGAGCGATGGAAACGTCTACTATGTGCTTTGTGCTCAGACAATCGATGTGGGCGGGAAGATATATCGCTATGATCCGCGCAAGGACGATGTCCATTACCTTGGAGACCTTACGGAGATCTGCGGTGAAAAGGATCTCAAAACTGTACCACAGGGAAAAAGCCATGTGCGGTTCCAGGAATACAAGGGTAAGCTCTATTTCGCAACGCATGCGGGCTATTATAATATGATTGATGGAATGGAATGTCTGGCAACCGTTGTTCCGGCGGGCTACAAACCATATCCAGGTGGTCACCTGCTCGCCTATGACTTGAAAAGTGGGAAGTTTGAGGATCTTGGTCTGGCTCCTGAGCGTGAAGCAGTTCTGTCGATGAGCATGGATACCCGGCGTGGTGTCATGTATGGAATAACCTGGCCAATCGGATATTTTTTCAGTTACGACGTAGGCACGAAGGCTTTGCGTAACCTGGGGCCGGTGGCAGGTCAGGGCGAGAACGGTAGAGGCAAGGCATACCGCGTTCTCTGTCGTTCGATAGCAATAGATCTCGATACCGGTTGCGCCTACTACACGAATCCGGAGGGCGATATTTTCCGCTATCGGCCCGGTGCGGAGCGCGTGGAAAAGATAGAGGGTGAAAACATGCGTAAGGATTACTTTGGGAAATACGATCCGTCCGATTCCGGCAGCATGGGATACAACTGGAGGCAGACAGCCTGGCATCCAAAAGAGAAAGCTGTTTACGGCGTACACGGCAATTCCGGCTATCTTTTCCGTTTTGATCCAGCCGTACCACGTCTTGATGTGCTGGATCGCATTACCTCGGAACCATCGAAGAGAACGGGAATGGGTGACCAGTTTAGTTACGGTTATCTTGGCTTTACGCTGGGTTCGGACGAACGTACGCTTTATTATCTGACTGGTGGCCCGATTTTCGTAGATGGCAAGCGGCTGGCGGGAAAGGAAAAGAGTGCAATGGGTGAGGCCAAGGGGCTTGAGAACCTGCACGTCATCACGTACGACATTTCAACAGGCGGATATAAGGACCACGGTCCAGTTTTTTACAAAGACGGACAGCGTCCGCTCTATGTGAATTCAATTGCAGTTGCAGAGGATGGAACGGTCTACACGCTGGCACGTATTACCGAAAATGGCCATACGCGAACCGACCTGATACAAGTCCGGATTAATAAATAGGAATAGCATGAGCCATTATCGAAAATTGTTTCTGATACACTTCTGTTATATTCTTGCCTGTCTTCTGCCATGCCTTGTCATAATTGCTGCAGAATCTGACCCGACAGGTAATGTCTGCCGTACAGGTTTAAAGCTAGCGGTATTTGACATTGATGCCACGCCTCCGGTTGGAAGTTATCTTGCTTACGATCGCATGACCAATACGTGGGATTTGGGTTTACGGGCACGTGGAATCGTTTTAATTGGAGCAGGACAACCTATAGTATTATGTTCTATTGACTGGATCGGCATAGCCGGAGAAAGTCAGGATGCGTTCAAGCATGCACTGGCTGAAGCCGCCAGGACAATTCCTGAAAGGGTGGCAATCCACACGGTGCATCAGCACGATGCTCCAAGAAGCGATTTTGGGGCAGAACGATTGCTCAAGGAAGCAGGAATCACTTCGTCAAAATTCGATGAAACATTTACACGTGAATTTATTGTTCGTCTGACTGCTGCCGTAACTGGTTCGCTGGCTGCATCTGTTCCTTTTACTCATGTAGGTCTTGGAGAAGCTCCTGTATACCAGGTTGCTTCAAATCGCCGTATACCTGGTCCCGACGGAAAGGTCAGGGCGACACGTTATACAACTTGTAAGGACCCTGCTTTACGTGCTGAACCGGAAGGTTTGATTGATCCCATGGTTTCTCTTGTGAGCTTTTGGAACGGGGATAAGCCCGTAGCCGTTCTTAGCTATTATGCAACGCATCCTCAGAGTTACTATCGTACCGGTATACCTAATCCGGATTTTCCTGGTATTGCCCGCTTCTATCGTCAGCTGGCTGTACCGCAGGCGCTGCATATTCATTTTAACGGTGCAGGCGGGAATATTGGCGCAGGCAAATATAACGACGGATCAAAGGAAAACCGGGGTATTCTGGGGGAAAGGCTTGCCGATGGAATGAAACGTGCGTGGGAAGCGACAAAACGTCAGCCTGTAACTTCCAGTGAAGTAAGCTGGAATATTGAACCTGTATTTTTACCCCCTGCAAAACATATCGAACTGCTGGAAACCTCTCCGGACTTGAAAAAGGAAACGTTTCTTGAAAAGAATGCTTCGGACCTGGTTTGGCTTCAGCGATGCCGTAAAGGCATCAAACTTAATGTCGGATGCCTTGCCATTGGCAGTGCGCGCATTCTTCATATGCCGGGAGAATTGTTTGTGGAGTATCAGTTAAATGCAAAAGCCTGTCGCAAAGATCTGTTTGTGGCCATGGCGACATATGGTGACTATGGAATGGGTTACATTTGCACTGCCAAAGCATATGAAGAGGGCGGATATGAGGCGGGTGTTGCGTCATCTGTATCTCCGGTAACCGAAGAAATACTCATGACAGCAATTCGGAAATTGTTGAATAAATAATCAAAGACTCGAACATGGAAAGGAACCGTTATGAATAAAAACACGAATCATGCGAACGACAGTATGGGATATACACGGAGGAATTTTATCAAGACGAGCGGTGCAGTTGTGGCAGGGTTGGGGCTGAGCAGTACGGTCAGGTCTGCTGAGGCTGAATCGCTGGCTTTAAACGGCGGACAGAAAGCCGTTACATTTCCAGCTAATAAATTTGCCGCAATGACCCGCTGGCCTCGTTACGGGGCGGCCGAGAAGAAACGCCTTCACGATATGATTGACAAGAACAGCTTTTATGATGAGTTGCCGGCGTTCGAGAAGGAATGGAAGGAATACACGAATGCGGCTTTTGTGAAGGCGCATATGAATGGTTCAAGCGCGTTGACAAGTATGTATTTTGCGCTCGATCTACCGGCCGGCAGTGAAGTCCTGGTGCCGTCATACACCTTCTTCTCGGCCTGTCTCGCAATGCGTTTTTCCGGACTGGTCCCGGTTTTTGTGGATATTGATCCGAAAACAGCATGCTTTGACCTTGAAGATGCAAAGAGAAAACTGACGCCGCAAACGAAGGCAGTGGAAGGTATGCACTCGTGGGGCCTGCCATGTGAAATGGACCTTATCTGCGATTGGGCGAAAGAGAAGGGGCTTGTCCCGCTGGAAGATTGTGCGCATGCACACGGTGCATCCATGAAGGGTAAAAAAATGGGAACATGGGGACAAATGAGTATCTTCAGTTTCCAGGCGTCCAAGGTTATGCCGACGGTGGAAGGTGGCATGGGCATGTATCAGACGCGCGAGTATTTCGAACGCGCTGCAGCATTTGGTCATTACGAGGATCCGGCAAAATTCCCGAAAGACAGTCCCGTACGCGCGTACGAAGGCACCGGGTTTGGCCAGAAATATCGGATGCATCCATTTGCGGCCGCCGTGGCCCGTCAACAGTTACAGGAACTTGATACCCATAATACGATTGTGGAAAAGAATGCCAGGGCACTGAATGACCGGCTGACGCAGTTGGATTGTGTTACTGAGCCACGCTGCCGTCCCGATCAGAAGCGGGTTTATTATAGCGGGAATATGCTGTTCATTGATTTCAAAAAGCTGGGCGTATCACGCGACTTGATTGTGAAAGCGCTGAAGGCCGAAGGTGTTCGTGTTAGTTTCTGGGATTATCCTTCACAACATAAACTGAAAATCTACTCCGAGGCCAAATGGTGGCATCATCCTCCGAAGATTCCGGAATCCATGCCTGGAATAGATTATGTGAATGCAAACCACATCTTCCTTCCATGTCTTTACGAAGAAGCGCCCGAGTTGATAGCACAGTACATAAAGGCCTTCGAAAAAGTATGGGCCAATCGCGCCAAGTTGGCGTAAAGAACTGACGCGCTACTCTGGCATGCATTGCTGGTCGCGGTCATTGGTGCGGACTTGATATCCGTCTGGTCAAATATTGACACGTTTGATTCTAAATTATTGTTAATTGCCGGTCATTCGCACAACGAGCGGAGCATCGCCGATGAGCAAGTCCCTGATTTCCAATCCGCCATCCCGAGGTGTGACGACAAGGTCTTGTTTTACGCCGTTAATTGAATCATAAGCCTCGGCGGAGCGGCATGAGAATGGAAGGCGAAGCGTGACGGATACCGGCTCGCAATTGTCTTTCGCGAGGCCGCCACGCCAGAGCGCCACGGCCCGTCCGTCTGGCAACGAAAAGGTAAAGCATTCCATGTGGTCTGGTTCAGGCGAAATCGTGCATTTGAATTCAGCCGGTTCCATTCCGTCCATTATTGTTGCAAGATTTCGTGTGACATAATAAGCAGCCTGCGGCTGGAGTGGGGCGATTGGATCAGCCTGGAATGTTGACCGCATGAGGCTCAGGTCGACCGTGCCGAAATGCGAAAAATAAAGTTCGCAGAAGAATGATTCAATCCCGAGTCCTGCATGTTTGGTGAATACCTGAGCAATGTATTTTGCTTTCTCCAGTTCCGAGCAGTTGAATGGGCCGCACCAGACATTCCTGACGTCCTCTTTTTTAAATGTCGGATAAAGTGCCCCGTAATTCCATTCGGTAACCATGCAGTGTCCTGTGAATCCAATAGAAGTCAGCCACTTCCGGAAAGCCTGTACATCACGGGTATAATCAAGCAGGGAGTTGGGATCCCTGTTATAAAACGGATGCCACCCGATCTCGTCCACCTCTTTTGCAAGAGAACGTATAGCCTGCAAATAACTGGTTTTCTTTTCCTGCTGGGCCAGGTTATCGGGAGTCCATTTGCTGATTCCATGCGGGAAGCCGGCTATGGATCCCATCATGATTTTTGCGTCAGGCGCATATTTCCGGATAATCGGTATGGCTGTTCTCGTGACTGCCAGGAAATGGTCAAGGTTCGGGTGATCGCCCCAGTAACATGAGATGTTCCATTCGTTCCAGATTTCGAAATGGTGTACCCGCCCGCGGAAATATTTTACCATGAATTCCACATATCTTGCCCAGGCGGCAAGCGCTTCAGGGGTGGTGGGCGGCTTCGGCATGTCGTAGTTCCACTCCCACAACTGTGGCGTAATTCTTTCAGCAGGACCGGAGTAGAGCCGGTTCCCGAAATTGAGCGACATGATGATCTGTACGCCGTTTATTACCAGCTCTGTTACGGCCGCATCAGTAATTGGATCAATTTCCAGTACGCCTTTTTTCTTTTCCACCCAGTGCCAGTTGATTGGATCGTCGTGATAGCCCACGCGTGCCCATTTCACGCCGGCATTGTAGTGTAACGGCCAGTACCATCGATGTGCGGCAAGTTCCTGTCCCGGTGTGTGGTGCGTTGAGTTGACGGTGACGCCCGTGCCACGTGATATAAGCGCCACGTTCTTACCCTGCGTGTTATACACTTCAACCTCGGCGAGCGAGAAGGCGTAGAGGATGTTTTCAACCATCTGCAGGCTGGTGGCCGTGATCCACAACTGTTTGACAGGCGTGGAGGGGAACTTGAATTCGCATTCTAATTTTTCAGGTGTGTCACCGGAAGCTCCCTCAAAAAGCGTGTTCCAGGTTGCGCCATCGCGACCGCCTTTTATTATGAGTGTTTTGGGCATGCCGCAGCCGATTTCGACGGCATCTTTTGTAGGCATCCAGCCGAGTTTACTGCGCGGTGATAGTGGCCGCTTGCGTAGTACGATGCGGTCAATGGTTTGTTCAACTGCAAAATCCAGCCTGATCCAGATTGGCTGGGCGTCTGACCGTGTTTGTCCCCGACTCATCCAACATGTCTGCACGTTGCCGTCTATCAGGTGTACAGCCTCGGCTGGTAGGTAGTCATTTGCTGTCGAGCGCGGCATTCGCGTGGTGGTGACGCCTATGTAATTTTTGCCGATCTGGCTGCTTTCTTTTGGATGAACCTTGATTCGGGGAGCGGTATTGCCGGTTTGAAACGTTGAGTCATCGATCAATGTCGGTGCTTCATCGAGCACCCAGCAGAATCCGAACCGCTTGATAGGCGATCCTTCGCAGAAGGTCTGCACCTGCGGTTCTTCGCTGACAAAAGAGCCGGCAGCCTGTCCGCTGGCACTTGAATGGGGCATTATTGCCATGGTGATTAAAAGTGCGAAAACTGCCTGGAAGACCGACGGTAGTATTCTCATATATCAATCCTCGGTTGATGTTTACGTATGCTTTTGTACTATAAATTTTCTTGTTCTTTTATCACTGGAAACATTGAGATCCGGAATTTTGTACAGCCGTAAGGAACCAGTTTTATCCGTTCGGCAGGTCCATTTCCGGTAGCCGCCGTCATGGGTAGACTGGGATCATGGGGCTGTGGGTCCCATTCAATGGGCTTGGCGTTAACTGACAACGATAATGGTACGGACAGCGGCCAGTCCCATTTGGCTGGCATGGAACCGCGTGTTACCGTCACTCCAGGATTTTTAACATCCAGAGCAAACTTCCATCGGGCGGCGGGATTCGGCGTGTTTGCATCGCCGATGTCAGGTATTGCAAGAGCGAACAGCAATGGACCATAGGATACTGTGGCATATGGTTTCCCTGGGGTCTTATTTTCTTCGGGTAGTGAGAGTTTGTCAGGTTTGTGTTGGTGATCCTTTGCCGTGCCTTTGGCCTGATCAATACCGGTTGATACAACTGTTGTCATCGGGAAGCGAAGCTGTATTGTGTCGCCGGCTTTCCATGCGCGGTTAAGACGTACAAATCCGCGATCGTTTTTTGCTGTATCAACAGTTGTGCCATTTACTTTCAGCTCGGGGTTCTGGCACCAGCCAGGGATACGGAGCAAAAGCGGGAAAGTTGCTTCCTTGACAGGTTTCACTTTTATCTCAATGTCTTCATTGAATGGGTAATCGGTTTTGCAGGTTATGTCGACCGGCACATGGTCTGCGGCCAGGGCTGATATTTTGCATGGACCATAACAGGTTGCGGCAAGCCCATTGTCGTATGTAGCCATCCACATATGTGTTATAAACCACGGCAGAATGCGATTGAGAGCGGCTGTACAGCACAGCGGATAATGAAATGGTTTATAATTGCCACCCGAAGCCCTTGGACCATGATCAAAAACAGGCGATCCGCTGACCACGCGGTTTGGACTCTGGAAGTAAACATGGGTTTTGAAATCACGGGAGACCGTTGCAGGCGCCGCATTGAAGAACGCCCGTTCCATGCGATCGGCCATTTCACCTTTGCCGGTTACGGCCAGCAGCATGACTTTGCTCCACAGATATGCTGCCACATCACATGTCTCGGTGCCGCGGAATGCGCCTGTCGGGTGGTACCATTCATCGGCAACCGGGACACCGTTCGGCTGCATTGCAATTTTCTCAAAAAAGTCATGCCAGCCGAGAGTTGCCTTTAGAAAAGAATCGTCACCAGTCCAAAGGTACCCAATGATCCATGGTGTTGTAGTTTCAAGGAAATGTACGACGTGATCATTTTCCTCGGCGCCCGGTTCCTGTTTTGGTGGCTGGCGGTATAGGCTCCATGACGTTCCTCCTGGATTTCTGCCACCGCCATCTTTGGCGAATATTGCATTTAACCCTGAGGCGATCTGTCTGTTACCCGTCCAAGTATAGGTTTCAAACGCCGGCCAGGGGTTGGACATTCCCCATCCCTGCCGCATCCAATCAGGATTATTGCTGTAGGCCATTTCCAATGCCTGCAAAATACGCCGGTCACCCGAACCGGAATAATAACCGCAGAGGGAACGTCCCATGAGGCCACAAGCCCAGAATGGCCATCCACCGGAAACCTCGGCGCCCTTTATATCATCGGGATTATTTTTGTTGAGCCACCACAGGAACAGGATACTGTTGGTGTTCATATGATTGACGACAACATCAAAACGTTGTTTCGCCTGCTGGATGAGGGCATCATCGTGTAGGAGATAACCCAGCTTGGCCAGACCGTCGAACCAGTAACCGCCGCCTTCGTATGGCCATCCGCCCTTGGGCCAATTGAGACGTTCGCCGGTCATTGTGTGATCAGCTGCCCATGCTCGTTTGAACTCGTCATGTATGTCGTCCATGTGGCCGGTATATCCGTCTCGGGCCGCAAGGCACCAGTCGCGCAACCAGCCTGAAGGTTCAATCGTGCCGGGCGGCAGTGGTATGAATGCCGGATGTGTCGGTGGCTCGAAAGGTCGCGCATAATTTACTGTATTCTGTTTGTTTTCTGCTCCGCCGGTTGAAAGTTGCAGTATGAAAAAAAAGACTCCCAGTAACAACGATGTAATTAAAGTTCTGTTTTTCATGGTCATGTTTCCTTTCGCCTAGCTGTCATTTTGCGAAACAGTCCGATACAAGTTCGTCTTCTTCGGCATGGGTGAGATCAAGCACATGGAAAAAGGTGACGATACCGGTCGGGTCAACAAATTCCGTGAACGTCAAGGTTTCGGCAGGCGCTCCTTTGCTCCATCCTCCTCTCGCTTCAACCCTGGCCTTGACCGTAACTTTCCTTCCGTCTGGACGTCTGGACGAATCCGGTTCGGGTTCTCCCACTGATGTCGGATCTATGACAACTCCTATGAAGTTCGGATATTTCTTCAATACTTCTGCATTCTGAGCAGTACCTAGGCAATATACGACAGGACCTCTCAGGAGAGCAGCTTTTCCTTCCTGCAGCTGGTGACCTTTGACAAAGCGCCAGGTCATTGGCAAATCCAGTGTTACCGTATCTCCGGTTTTCCATGTACGGCGAATCTCGTAGGGTTTTTCCCCCGGTAATGCAGGTGCCGTATTACCGTCGTTAATTTTGATAGTTCCGTTATGACACCACCTTGGAATCCGCAGCCGCAGGGGGAAATCCATCTCTTTCGAAGCAGTTATACGTAAAACAATATGTCCCGAATTCGGATAATCTGTTTCCTGTGCAAGTGTCACTGAATCCTGTCCAAATGCAAAAGTTGATTTGGAGGCGGTGAACAGGTTGACAGCTATGCCGTTATCAGCGCAGCGATAGTAAACTTTCTGAGGCAGTTCTGCCATGATCCGGCGGAAGTTACCCGGACAGCAGAAGCCGTCATTGTTGTAATATTCGCGCTGGCCTGTGAATGGGGTGAAATACCGGAGTTTACGCCCGGCAGGATCCTGTGCCGCAAAGAGGGCATTGTAGATTGTACGTTCCATGATGTCCCCATAACGGAGATCGCCGTCCAGCCGCATCAGGCTGTCCAGCCAGCGGCTTATGTACGCGGTGACACACGATTCGCCGATTGTACCTGCACCGTTCTGGGTATAGG
>Ga0156394_1111_pt1 | contig 49268 bp, 45 predicted proteins | sample RifOxyA3_FD_108038 | JGI IMG/M metagenome (GOLD analysis project Ga0156394, IMG submission 108038) | Lentisphaerae bacterium RIFOXYA12_FULL_48_11 | reverse complement strand
TGAGGCAATTTCCATTATCGGATCCATGTCGGCCGGTGCACCAGCGAAATGGACCGGTATGATTAGTCTGGTGCGATCCGTGACTGCCGACCTGATTGCCGCGGGTGAGGTCATGAGTGTATCGCGGTCAACATCCACGAAGACCGGCTTCGCGCCAGCAAGCACAATGAGGTTTACAGTCGAGACCCAGGTCATTGACGGTGTGATAACTTCATCGCCGGGTCCGATACCTAAAGCCGTTAGGATGACGTGCATTCCTGCTGTTGCGGAGGCGATGGCAACTGCTTCATGGCATCCGGTATATTTACGGAACTCCTTCTCGAATTCCGTATTTTTGGGGCCTGTCGTTATCCACCCGGATCGTAGGACTTCATTTACAGCACTGATGTCCTGGCTTGTTATTGAAGGACGGGAGAATGGGAGAAATTCATTTCTCACTGATCTTGTCACCATTTTTCATGTTAATGCTGTAAATTATTTTGCTTGTGTGCTGGCTACTTAGCTTGTTGTTCCAAGTCAATTCTTACCATCGCCGGCAAGTGCTGTCCAGTCGCAATAGTGACAATCAATTTCTTTGCAGTAGCTGCGAATTTTGGACAATTAGATCTGTTGGTTAGATAGCTTTGCCAGAAACGTGGGCTGCAGTTAATGTTTCTTGTGAGAGAAAGCTTTGGTGATGGAATCACGGAGAGAATCACGTGTGACAGGTTTGCTTACGATGAGATCGACTCCTGCCGGGCATTGTTTCAAATCTCTCATGATATGCCCGAACCCTGTGAGCATAATGACCGGTATATTTGGATTGATTTTCTTTATCTCCACCGCGACATTGTCGCCACTTATGCCAGGCATGGCCCTGTCGGTTATTACTAGATCAAATTTGTTTTTATTAAACAATTCCAATCCATGTTTTCCGTCAATAGCGGAAGAAACGCTATGGTGATCGGACTTGAGACATGCTTCAATCGTCTGGCGAACCACTTCTTCGTCATCGATTAGAAGCACATTAAGTTGTTGAGCTCCCGATGGAGTGGCCTGCCGGGTTTTCTCCTGTTCAACTGGCATTGTGGTTTCCGGAAGGCGTATGGTAAAGGTTGATCCCTTGCCTTCGGATGATTTAACTTCTATTTCGCCTGAATGCTGCCTTACGATTCCATGAACCATTGAGAGTCCCAAGCCACCGCCGCGTTTATGCTTTGTTGTGAAAAATGGCTCAAAACATTGGCTTCGTATCTCGTCGGACATACCTATTCCGGTATCGGTTACTTCTATTACGATAAAAGGTGTTTCTGTCCTGGTTTTTAGCGTCAATGTTCCACCTCTTGGCATAGCATCAACGGCGTTAAAGACAAGGTTTGTGAGCATTTCGCGCAACTGGGATTCATTGCCAAATACGTTTCCGGTACTGTCTAGTCGGGTGACCATGTTGATGGATACATTTTTTGCCGCCATTTCTTCTTTCCATAATGGCCGGGTCATGCCGACGGTTGATTCGATGAGCTTCGCGACGTCGACCGGTTTTCGTTCTGTTTTCCTGGCCGGGGCATAGAATTCGCTGAGACGGCGAACCGTTTGTGCCGCATCCAAGGCGGCAGTACGAATATCTTTCAGCATGTTTAAAGTAGCATTCTTGTCTTCCAGGATTCCGGGTCCGTTTATCAGGAGATCGCTGTATCCAAGTATGGGGGTCAGCGCGTTATTGAAATCATGAGTTATCCCGCTGGCCATCTGTCCTAGAGCCCTCAAACGCTCGCTCTGGATTATCTGTTCCTGACTCTGTTTCAGTTCGTTAAGAGTCTTTGAAAGCTTTGTGTTAACTTCTCCAAGATTCTTTTCCATTCTGATTATTGAGGTGATGTCGTGGCTGACTCCGACTATACCGATTATTTTTCCGGTAATATCCTTGAGTGGTATTTTAGTGGTTAAAACTCTGACGGTATTGCCATGGAGGCTCGGGCTGATTTCATCTTTTTGAAAAAGAGGCTTACCTGTTCTAATGATTTCCTGTTCGTCGGCGAAGAAGCTGCTTGCAATGTCTTTTGGAAAGAAATCAAAATCTGTCTTGCCAATAATGTCTTCTGGCGAATTCAAACCCAAAAACTTTGTATGGAGTGTGTTGGATAATGTAAAGCGGCTTTGGGTGTCCTTGACGTATATGAAATCCGGTAGAGTGTTTATCAGGGTTCGGAGCGAATTACGTTCTTCAATTAATTTCTCTTCGGCCTGTATTCGTTCTGTCAGGTCCGTGCTGAATCCAAGCAGGCCTATTACTTTGCCGTCATCACCAGTTACCGGCATTTTTGTAACAAAGATCTCCCTTTTGACTCCACTTTTGTCCAGTTTTGGTTCTTCTTTGTGTAGTACAGGTTTTCCCGTATGTATGATTTCCTGTTCATCGTCAAAATATCTCCTGGCCTGTTCTTTGGGAAAAAAGTCGAAGTCGGTTTTGCCTGTGACATCATCAGGATTGGCCACTCCTACGAAGTCTGCTACCGCTTTATTCGCAGTTAAGAACTTTCCGTGAGTGTCCTTGATGTAGATGCGCATCGGAATTTCATTGATGAATGTATTGAAAATTCCATGGCGAACAATAGCGCTAAGAATGGCTTTATACAGATTGTTATCCGTCTCGGTGTTCATTCTTTATAGTAAGATAATGTATGGCGTTGCCGAAAATGGCAAGTTAAATCAGTAATCCTTGTGCTTCTTGACATGATATATTGGATGTGTGATCATTTTGGCCAAAATTAAAGAGGAATCCATGATTAAGCTTACTCAGGAACAGGAACAGGCTGTCAGAATGTGGGCCGGTGAAGGTTGCGGGCTGTCTGACATACAGAAAAGATTATCGGAACAGTTTGGCGTTTCAGCCACATATATGGATGTCAGATTTATAGTTATTGATCTTGGTGTGGACCTCAAGGAAAAGAAGGTTGCATCCCCTAAGAAAGTCGAGCCTGATGTGGTAGGGGCCAGCCCGTCAGCGAGCGAGGCTCAGTCGCCAGTCCCGGCATCGCAAAACCCGGCAGGTATGCCTGGAAATGTTGTTGTTGCGTTGGATCATGTCGTGAGGCCTGGGAGTGTGGTCAGCGGAACTGTTCGGTTCAGTGATGGGGTATCTGCTTCCTGGTATCTTGATCAGTATGGTCGTCTCGCGTTGGATGCCGGGCAGCCTGGGTATTCACCGAGTAAGCCGGATATACAAATCTTCCAGCAGGAACTCCGGAAGGAACTCGAGAAACGTGGTTTCTGAAATAGGGAGGTCTTGGCGGTTTTATGGCGGTAATACGAATGCTGGCCACAGATCTGGATGGGACCCTTATTGGTAGTGCCAATGAGTTTCCTCTCTATAATGATTTTCGCGAGAAAGTTCAGGTGTTACGCCATAATTATGGCACGATTTGGGTGGCTTGCACGGGTCGGTCCCTGTCCAGCTTTAACGAATTCTTTTCTCCCATGCGCATGATGGGGATCATGCCTGATTTCGTGATAGTTAATCACGCATATATCTATAGCGTGGGTAATTTTGGATGTCTGCCGCACCTGCTTTGGAATCTGCGTATTCGTTATCTTATCTGGGCAAGTCAGCTTTATGTCAGAGATGCAATTGATGAGTGGCATGAGATGATTACAGGGGTATCTCTTGGGGTCAGTACAATACGCAGGAAAAGCGATCGTCTTTGCCTTAGATTTGATTCCGAGGAATCTGCCACTGTTGCGGCCAATCTTCTTATGGAAAAAGTGAAGCCGTACAGACACTTGAAGGTGTTTCGTTACCTCATGGAGGTGGACGTAAGATCGGTGCCGTTCACAAAAGGGCTGGCAGTATCAGAGTTGGCTCATCATCTTGATGTTTCTTCTTCGGAAATACTGGCGATAGGTAATGGCCACAATGATATCAGTATGATGGATAAGAATGTTGCGCAGTTGGTTGGATGTCCTGCCAATTCTGAAGATGAAGTGATCGAGACTGTTCATAAGGCCGGTGGACATATCGCGAAAAAGCGTTCACTAGGCGGGGTGCTTGAAATCCTTGATGCTTACGCTGATGGGACTGTTTGCTGCGATTTTCCCCAGGAATGGGTGCCTCCTGCGAAGGGGCACAATCCCTCGATTGTAAGGTCGGGTAAGAAGAAAAAGCAAAAGTTCAACACGATCAGGGTGTTGCTCTTTCTGGGTGTTGCATACGTTGTGCTGGTTGTTTTTGCAAATTTTCGGATGATTCCGTATGTTTCTGGGATAATAATGAAGCCATACAAGCTTTTCCTAGCGTTGCTAGAAAAAATTATGACTCTTCTGTGGTAGCAGTACCAGTCTCTGCTTTCTGATGGTTTCCTTCGGTTTTTGTCTCTTTGGGAAGTTTTCTGTAAAGGGTGGCAAGACTGATTTTGAGTGCATGTGCGGCTTTTTCCTTGTCGCCGCCGACGGCTTCGATTACTGCTTCCATGTACTCTTTTTCTTTCTGTTCCAGGAAGGTTTTCAGAGACTTATTGCGGAACTCGTTGATGTCATCATCCGTGTTCCTTGATGCTTGTGACTCGCCCAGAGCTGTCAATAGTTTTTGTGGCAGTACTGCTCGAGTAATGACATTACCAGCCATGAATGTGATCGCATGTTTCATGGCGTTCTCGAGTTCACGCACGTTGCCCTGCCATTGATGTTTCTGCAGTAATTCCCGCACGTCCATATCCAATCTTGGCATTTCCCTGTTAGGCCCTATTTCCTGCCTTAAAATATGTTGTGCAAGGGGAATGATATCTTCCGGACGGTTGCGCAGAGGTTCTATCGTAATGGGGATTACGCTCAGACGGTAATAAAGATCTTCTCTGAATGTGCCTGTTTTGATTGCTTCTTCAAGATTCACGTTGGTTGCCGCAAGTACACGTGCATTGACCTTGATGTTCTCTGTGCCACCCACGCGACGTATCTCCTTTTCCTGCAGAACTCTGAGGAGTTTACCCTGAATACTAAGGGGCATTGCGCCGATCTCATCGAGAAAAATAGTGCCCCCTTCGGCTGCCTCGAAGAGACCTTTTTTATTGCATGATGCCCCTGTGAATGCGCCCTTCATATGACCGAACATTTCGGATTCTAGCAGTGGTTCGGGAAGCGCTGCACAATTGACTGCCAGGAATTTTGCATTCTTCCTGCTGCTGTACATGTGGAAAGCTTTTGCTACAAGTTCTTTGCCGGTTCCACTTTCGCCGAAAATGATTACCGTGGTGTCTGACGGTGCGACACGCTCTATCATTTCGCATATGTTTTTCATCGACGGACTTTCGGCGACAATATTTTCCAGGCGATATTTGGTTTTGATTTCCGCCTTGAGATTTATATTTTCTGTCAGAGCCTTCCTGTAGTCCAAGGCTCTGTGCACGGTGAGCAGTAGTTCATCTACTTTAAATGGTTTTGTGACGTAATCGAATGCTCCCAGTTTCATGGCTTCAATTGCTGTTTCGATTGATCCATATGCCGTGAGCATGATTATGGATGCTTCCGGCTGCTGAGCTCTGGCTATCTTGAGAAGTTCCATGCCATCGATGGGTGTCATCCGGATGTCGAGAATCATCATATCGAATTGTTCCGTCTTTATGATGTTCACAGCTTTTTCGCAATCACGAATGGATAACACTTCAAAACCTTCTGACTTGAGCAGGGTGCTTAGCACGCTCAGGATGCTGGCTTCGTTGTCTACTAATAATACTCGCGCCATAATCTTTACCTGTTATCCATCTTTATTCTTTGATTTGATAATATGAGAATAGTCGTCGATCTTCAAGGTGTAAACGCTACTCTAACACAAGTCTATTGCCAATAGCGAAATAAGGCTATATATTGAAACTAAGTAGGGGGATTAATGAAGGTAGGTTTTATAGGTGCGGGGAATATGGCTGAGGCGATGATTGCATCGTTGATCACCTCAAAGATACTTATGCCGCATGAGATTTCTGTCAGTGATATCAGTGCTGACAGAAGAGGCCTGATCAAGCAGTCATATCGGGTAAATGTGTATTCAAAGAATCAGGTGATTCCTGGTGTTGCAGACATCCTGTTCCTGGCAGTGAAGCCTCAGCAGCTGTCAGAGGTGCTTGGAGAGATTGCCTCAAATGTGGGTCATCAACATTTGGTTATTTCCATTGTTGCTGGAAAAAAAGTTGAATTTATTCAATCTCAATTACCACAGGTTAGGGTAATACGTGTGATGCCAAATCTTCCGTGTACTGTATCTGAAGCGATGAGTGTATTTTGCATGGGGGGCACTGCCAATACTTCTGATCGGCAAATAGCGTCAAAGTTACTTTCTTCTTTTGGCAAAGTGCTGGAGCTTCCTGAAGAACGCTTTGATGCTGTTACAGCACTGAGTGGATCCGGACCCGCATTCTTCAGTTATTTTCTTAATCAAATGGTAGATGCTTCCGTTAAAGAAGGATTGAGTCGTGAAGATGCGTTGATGCTTGCCTGTCAGACAATGCTCGGAACGTCCAGGCTGTTGATTGAAAAGAACCTTGATCCGGTTGACTTGATCAAGACTGTTACATCTGCCAAAGGCACGACAGCCGCAGGACTTGCGGTGCTGGATAAGTCTGATGTATCCGCAATTGTTAGTCAGACAATCAGGGCTGCAGCCAGGCGCAGTTCCGAGTTAAGTGCGTCATAGCAGGTTATGTATTAGCTGCTGCTTCCTTGATCAGGTTAAGGGCGATTACCTCTCGTTGAATCTGGTTTGTTCCCTCGTATATCTGCGTTATCTTTGCGTCACGCATCATTTTCTCGGCCGGATATTCCTTCATGTAGCCGTATCCGCCCATGATCTGAACGGCATCTGTGGTTACTCGCATGGCTACGTCGGAGGCGAAAAGTTTGCACATGGCTGATATTCCGCTGATATTCTTCGCGCCGCTGTCGATAAACCGTGCTGCCTGGTAGACCAATGCCCGTGCGGCTTCCACTTCTGTTGCCATTTCTGCCATCATGAACTGCAATCCCTGGAATGAACAGATAGGTTTCTTGAACTGGCGCCTTTCACGGCTGTATCGCACTGCTTCATCAAGTGCTCCTGCAGCTATTCCAAGTGCCTGTGCAGCAACGCCGGGCCGTGATTTATCAAGTGTTTTCATGGCAACCATGAAGCCGATACCTTCCCTGCCGAGCAGGTTTTCCTTTGGGATACGTACATCTTGGAAAACGAGTTCACGGGTAACTGAAGCGCGGATACCCATTTTGTTTTCTTTTTTGCCAAAAGTAAACCCAGGAGTGTCCTTTTCAACGATAAATGCGCTGGCACCGCGGGCCCCCTTGGCCTTGTTGGTCATGGCAACGACGGTGTAAATATCAGCTTCGCCGGCATTGGTGATCCACTGCTTGGTTCCATTAAGGACATACTCATTCCCGTCCATAACCGCAGTAGTACGTATGCCGCTTGCGTCACTACCGGCTTCAGCTTCGGTGAGACCAAATGCGGCTAGCGATTTACCTGAGGCGATGCGCGGCAGGTATTTTTTCTTTTGCTCATCAGTTCCGTAAAGGATGATGGGATAGGTGCCGAGGCCTGTGGCTGCAAGGCCGAGAGCAATCCCTCCGCATGCTTTTGAAAGTTCCTCCACCGCGATGACTGTTTCCATTATGCCGCCACCCATTCCACCATACTGTTCCTCAATTGATATGCCGAAAAGGTCTGATTCTGCAAAAATTTTAATAATATCCCACGGGAACTCGCCTGATTCATCGTATTTTCCCCGGACTGGCTTGATTTTCTCCACTGCAATTTGCTTGCACAAATCGCGTATCATAACCTGTGTTTCAGTTAATCCGTAGTCAACCATCATAGTGTTTCTCCAGTCTTTTAGCCTGTTTCAAATCTGATTAGTATACAAGCTTGGCGGATGTTAGGTGCAGGGTGAGTAGAGGGCAAGAAGAAAAAAGGGGAAACAGGCATGATTGGTGGCATATTACAGGCATGCCATCGGATATTTGCGATTGTATGTGAAGCTCAGACACTGTATAATTGACTACATAAGACATGGAGTCATTGGTCTTCTACTTGGAATGGAGGATTTTATGCCATGAAAACATTGATTGTCTGCGGTCTATTCACTTTTTGTGTTCTGTGTCTAGGTCTTCAATTACTGGCTCAAAGCACTTCGCTGCAACCTCCTATAAGTGCATTTAATGAATTGGGCGAACCCATTGCTTCTATGAAAACCATTGATCAGGTGGAGCCGCGCAGGCCAATCTATGAATTACCTTATCAGATAACTAATGAGGGTGCATATTACCTGCTAAATAGTATGCAAGGCCTTGCTACAAATGATGGCATAGTAATCAAATCAAGCAATGTTGAGTTGGATATGAGGGGGTTTGGCCTGTTCGGTGTGTCCAATTCTTTCAGCGGTGTCAAGATTGAAGTGCCCCTGGGGCAGACAGAGGTTCATAATATCACCATTCTAAACGGGGTTATAGGAAAGTGGGGAGGCTATGGAATAAATGGTTCAAATGCATTTGACAGCGAGACCTCGCGCATAAAGGTATTTGAGAATGGAGGCGGTGGTATTGTGTTGGGGCCGCGTGCAACTATTAGAGAATGCAATGTTGATCAGAGTCGCGGAGGTGGAATAGATGTTAGGGATGGGAGTAGAATTACTGGGTGTAGAATATTTGGAAACTTGGGCACGGGTATCAAGGCTTCTGTGGGGAGTAAGATTTATTCGTGCCTGACTGTTGAAAATGGAGGTGATGGTATATATGCCGGTGATTTTGCCACAGTGAGGGAATGTCAATCTGCGGGTAATCATTCAAATGGCATTGTAGTTGGACATTCCTGCCAGGTGTTTGAGAATATATGTACAATGAACGGTATGACCAATAGCTCTGGAGCTGGAATCCTGATTTACGGCAATTCCTGCAGGATTGAAAATAATAATCTCAATGTTAATTACTGTGGCATATATCTTACCAATGGAGCGAATCGGATTGATAATAATCATGTCATGGGTAACATTTATGGCATCAAGGACGAAGGGCAGGGCAACTTTATAGTCAGGAATAGCGTAGGCAATAGCAGCATCAGTAATTATGTGGTTACCTCGGAATCGATTTGCAGCGAACGTTTTTTAAATCCTCCTTCAGGTTTCTCGATTAGCAATCCGTGGGCAAATTTTGAATTTGGGCCATGACGGTCTGTCTGTTTGCCATGCCGATGTTATTTAGTTTGACTGCTGCCTGAAGAAGCATTGAAACGTTTTTCCGGCGAAAAACCTTTGATCTCGATGGTTTCAAGATCGATATCGACCCACACAGCAGAGTCGTGGTCTCCTCCTGGTATCTCGTAATATTTGAAATCCGGTTTGTTTTTCAATGCCTCTGCGACCTTTCGGGTTTCCGTTACTGGGATCAATTTATCCTTTTCTCCCATTGTCAGAACAATAGGCATGTTGAGTTTCTTGACGTTGGCAAGAACTGAACGGGCGCGATAAAGTTCAGGCATTTCTTCCAGTGTCCCGCCATATGCGGCAAATGTGGTTTCGGCCAGTTTTTTCAGGACGGGGATATTGCTTTTCCTTGCGAAATCAAGACGGGCAAAAATATCGCACATTCCCATCGCGATCACTCCAGACACCTGCTCGGGCGCGATACATGCATATGCCATTGCGCTTGAAGCCCCTCCAGATCCGCCCAGCAGAATATAGCTTTTTGATCCGTATTGCTTTCGGCAGTCGTTCAAGAGGTCAGTCAGATCTGCGGTTGCTGCAGGACTCATGTAGGATGTGCCGCGCATGTTTATAGACAGCAGTGGATAGTTCTCTCTGAGTATTTTGTTCAGCCAGAATTGTCGCAAGTCCTGACGTATAAATATCTGGTCTGCTGTGGAGAAGGAGCCATGAAGATAGACTATAGTCTGCTTTGCTTTGTCTCCAGGCCGATAAAGGGCCCAGTCTGTCTGGCCGTCGAACGCACTCTGGTATGTAATTTTTACGGTTCCCTCCGGATAGACTGTGGTGTCAGCCAGAGGGGTACGGGAGGTAATGGTAAAACAATTGGTTACATGCATTTTCGAGGACTCCTTGGATTTAAGGTTTATGATACTTAAATGATGAATTGCATCGGGTTGATTGTTAACCATGAACGGTGACGGGGCATCTATGTTGACAACAAGTATGCAATCTTTGTTCAGTATCAAAACCTCGCACGGTTGATCCAGTAGTCCATCCGCTCCGTCGGTATCTCCGTTTGCCCAGATCAACCCGAGTTTGTTTTCGCCGATATCCCAGTAGCGGACGGCATTTTCTTCGGGTGCTGTAATGATTAACCAGTTCCGTTCAGGGTCATAGCAAACGCCGTCGCAACAGGTGATTCCATCACTCAACAGTTTGGGTCTTTCATAACGACCATCCGGGAGTGCCTTGAGAAACCAGAGTCGGCCATCGCCAAAATTACCTGTGTATATGTTACCTTGACGGTCGAAATCCATTCCATCACATCCAGCTGTATAAATGTGTAAAGCCACGTCCGTTGGTTTCATGCCTGGTTTGCCATTTGCTTTCCCCCGGTCAATAAGGCGAGTTTCGCAGATTCCGATACAGTAAGGGTCCTGATGAGCGAATTCCTTGTTTAATGGATGGGCTGGTTTTTCAGGGTTTAAATCGGAATCAGGAATCCGGTAAATGCCGCTGAGATATTTTCCGGGAACATCAAAAAAAGACTCTGTAAAATAAATAGCTCCATTCCGCCATCGCAGCGCATTTGGGAGTTTCACGTTTTCAACCACGATCTCTATTCGTTGCGGTTCTCCGTTTTTGATTACTACCCGCATGATTCGGGACTGGTAATCAGGATTAGCGAAGTACTGGGCATCGGCATAATAAAGGTTACCATCCGGATCGAATGTCAGGCCCATTGGGAAAGAGCAGCGTGTTTTAGGATGAGCCTTGCAGACAGTAAACACCGACCATTGTTTTCGCTCGGTGTCCATCTTCCAGATATGACCAGGATACGAGGAATCAACACCATTAACAGCGGAAAGATAAACATTACCAAGCTTGTCGATGGCCAGTCCGTCAGGCGTGTTAAGTATATTGCCGAATTGTTTGAACATTTCCGGACGGCAATTTTCATCTCCCTTTGTCCATGGATTATCACTTGCATTAACCAGTGTTGCAGCAACTAGCATGCAGACAAGAAAATTGAATTTTCGTTTCATTGCCATTCTTTCTATTCTTTGGGTGGATCAATCATTTTGCCGGCCAATTGCCTCTTCTGTTCTGCAACGTCAAAGGTTCCGTAGAAGAGGGCATTAACATCCATCCATGTGTAAAGGCTTGTCCACTCTTCGTTGGTGAGTTGTACATTCTTGTGGCCTTTTTCGAGCATTTTAGCCAATTGGCTGCCCAATGCTCCAAAACGGCCGGGTTCTGTGAGCGGTTCGAAATTATTCTGAGGCCGGCCCCACGCGGAGAAGGAAACGCGATCTACCAGAGAATTGTAAGATTTCGAGAATGAATTTTCTGGATCAGCTGTCAGAATCGGCCGGCCTGTTTTTTTGCCGTCATGGCAGTTCAGGCAATGGCGGTTGAGTATGGGCTGTACAAGCCGCGGATAACAGAACGGTAAAGAACCATCCGGTCCTGGTGCAATCTTTGATGGTAGACGCTGCAAGGCTTTAGCCTGTGTGCGTGGACTTTTTTGCTTCATTCTATGTTCGTGGCAACCAATACAGGATTCTTTTTCATCAGGTTGCAGGTACACAAGGCTACGCATAGTTTGAACTGCCCGTCCCTTGGAGTCCAGGGCTTGGAAAAGCAGAGGGGTTTGGGCTGGTGCTTCAAAATATGCAGAGCCGTCATCTTCAACGGGTACAGTGCCAAGTACTTGCTTGCCTGGTGAAGCGTTTGCCGCACCCATTCTAGGGGTATTAGAATGGGGTGTTGTTTTCATTAGTACCTGAACGATTCGTAAATGCGTGATGGGATTGTTTGTTGGCAAGTATGGCCAGCTTTCTTTGACATCATTCAGGAAAAAAGTGCCGCTTTTCCTGCCAGTGTCAGCTCTTTGCATTGCTATTTCCGGTGGTGGTGTTCTGCCGGCCAGAGGTCTTGCCCATAGCGAGGAGATGTTGGGGTCACGGTAGATAAGTTCCTTGTTGCCGAATACATCGGCAAAATAAATGCCGAACATATTTGGAATATTTGGTCCAGGTTCTCCCACCAGTTGGTCAAAACTGTAGGAAACAATGAAGAATTTCTCTGAAAGAGGCCATGGTGATTTATAGCAATGACCAGGCCAGCGGTTTTCTTCTTCAGTAGGCGTTTTTTCCATCCAGGGCTCTTTCATGGGGCTGTTCCAGTACCGTACGACTGGTGTATCGAAGTCATAAGGGGTGAAGTCGGGCCCAGCAGCCAGGGGCGATTCTGATTCAGGGAATCGGACGTCAGGAGTGAGGCGGGTCAGAGGTTCTTTGCCATCCACTCCTTTTGTTGTATCCAGCATAACGATTGAACCGGCGCTCATGCCGTGGTGCGGACTGGCCGTTGCCATTACACAGAAAGAATCAGGGATAGGTCGAGCCTCCCAGATACCTGCTGGATTCCATGTGTTATTACCATAATAAATACGGGTATTACTACCGTCCGGACGCGCGGACCAGAGTTGCTGGTAAAGGACCGCGTTTCTGTCGACATAATCCCATCGCGTGTAAATGACCCGCCCGTCCGTTAGAAGACATGGATCCCATTCGTGGGTCTCGTGAAACGAAATGCTGCATGGTTTGTCTCCGTCCTTGTTCATGCGCGTAAGGGTATACACTGGACATGGTCCTCGTCCGCATCTGTGGAATCCGCCGCGCATTGTTGAAATGAAAAGTATGTCGCGAGAAGGAAGATAAACTGGGAAGAAATTATCTGTGCTGCCGCGAGTTAGTTTGCGGACGGTTCCGGAGTCCATGTCCAGTTCGTAGATGTGATAAACTACCTGTTCTGTCCACTGGCTGAAATCGCGTGTTTGATTCCGTGAAGATACGCTCTCTTTTACTGGACAGTATGCAAATAACATTTTTTTTGTGTCATAAGAAAGCTCTGGTGTCATGAAGTTCCCTGCCGGCAGGCTTGGCGGGGTAATGTTTTTTGTGCGCATACTTATGCCAGGTTCCTCCATGATGAATAATCCGCCACCCGGCCTGGCACAGGCACCGTATACCTGTGTTAGTTGATGACTCATTACCGATGGAACGTGCTTGACCATAACCAACGGTGGCAGCTTGAAAAGTGGATTAGAAAAAACAATTTTGCGACGAAACTGGTGGAGCTTGAGCCAGTAGATCTCGTCCTTTTCTGTGTTATCCGATTTAAGTATGTCTTGGCATGTGGCTCGAAGTTTTGTCCAGATGTCGTGATCTGACTGGCTAAGTTTATTTTTGGCTGTTCTTTCGAGCACCAATCCTTCCACTTGCGCCACGACTTTTTTTATTGCCTGACAATAGGATCTCGGTTCCCTTGGAGTCTGGATGCCATCCTGCATTCGCCAATCCCATTCAACCATTGAATCTGTAATAGCCGGATGAGTATCCGGTGAACATGTTACGGGGGCACGGGAAAAAGGGCGTCGTTCCGGGAGAAATGACATAGGCACGTTTTGACTTGTAAACCGGGTGAGTTTTGCAGCGCCAGGTCCGGAAACTGCCTTGATGACAATGGCGCTTGATTCAACCTGACATTCCACGGCGGTTGTGGAAAGCGTTTCTGATAGAAATTGAATTTTCGAAGGGAGAGGCATGTCGGGTGCGAGCGATATACGCACATTATCCCCTTTATTAAGAGAAACTGTCAGTTGCCAGGATCCCGGTACAGATGTATGCCCTGCTAATAATAATTGTGAACCATTATCTCCATCAGCATAAAACCATGTTCCCGCCGCCGAGCCGTGTGTGGGTAGAATACTGCTTCCGTTAATTATTATCGAAAACGGAACTGGTTTCATTGACAGTGCCTGGATAACAAAATTGTAAGCTGCAATCGATGACTCATAATCTGTCTCATGCCCGCGCGTATCCTTGAAGTCGATAAACACTAGTGGGTTTCGTGCTTTAATTACCCGTCCAAGCCGCAGTACGCTGTTCGGAGGCACAATGTTGTCCTGTCCGCCGGCAGTTATAGCTACAGGCATTGCGAGTTTTTCGGGATAAAACTCTGCGCTTCTTCTTTTGTATTCGTTTGGAATGCTTTTTTTTGTACCACCAAAAGAAGATTGTATTGCATCCTGGAAGCCGTTGTATTCAATGTGGTTGGCATGACCATTTAAAGCTACTATTCCGTTGACGAGGTCCGGATGCAGTACTGTAAAGGTCAAGGCACTAGTTGCACCCATGGAACCGCCCGACATGACCAGGTTACGTATCGTAAACTTCTTTTTCAGATCGTTAATGATTTGAACCAGGTCTTTTTCTGCCGCATGTCCCATCCATGAGGATTTAGCGCGGTAATCTGGAGATACGAGAATCATTTTGTTTTGCATGGCAATGTCTCTAGCGGCGCGGGCTTCATCGCGGTTTTCCCGGATAAACTGCCATCGATCGGATCCGTGGCCATGCAAAGTAATCAGCAGGTCTTGGGGTTGGTCGGGGATAAACCCGTCAGGCAGGACAATTACATACCTTTGTTCGGTCTGGTCGTGAGCGGCGACGAATGAAACATCGGTAGTTTGAGCGGCGCCGAGAGTGACTGCGATTCCGTAAAATAACATTTGAAACAGTATTCTTTTCATGATTATTTCCCCCGTGTTTGAATATTCCTCCAGCCTAATTTCTCGCTGATACGACCTGCCGCCTCGCAAACCTGTTGTCCTTTTTCAGGAAAATCCTGTTCGGGTAGTTGAGCGCCTGGGGCTGAAAGACTCAGGGTTCCTACTGGATAACCTGATCTGTCGAAAATAGGGGCCGCCACACAGTGTACACCAGCAGTTATCTCTGCAAGATCGGTGGCATAACCCTGTTTTCGTGTTTTCTCCAGCTCAATCAAAAGTTCTTTTGCCGTAGTGATCGTATTTGGTGTCAATGCCTGGTATGAAAGATTCTCCATAATGGTAGCGAGTTTTTCGTTGGGCAGAAAAGCCAGGATACTCTTCCATCCGGCCCCGGCATGCAGGGCGGATGTTCGGAATCCTTTATTAACGCAAAAACGGATGGGGGAATGGCTTTCTGCGGTTTCAAGTAAAAGTCCTTCTGTGTCACTATATAACGTGCCCAGCATTACAGTTATATTTGTAGTATCCCGCAGGATGATCATTTCTGGCCATGCCAGATTTGTCAGACTGTGTTCATCCGAACCGGCGCAACCGAGGTCCAGTAGTTTTGAGGAGAGCCTGTAACGGCCCGAAGCTTCGTCGCGGAAAAGGAAGCCATTTTTTGTGAGAGTAATGGCAATCCGGTATACCATGGTGGTGGAGCAGCCTGATGCAACTGCTATTTCGTTTCGCGTAAGGCCCTTTGGGGTATGTGCCAGCAGGTCAAGAATAACCAGAGCCCTGTCCAAGTTAGGAACATGATAGTTATTCGATGTTTTCTTTTTTTGTTTCATGTCATGATTATTAGAATATGAACTATAATACATATATGAAAATAAATGGCAAATGAAAAAAAACGGGGCTAATGCCCCGCTTTTTTTATTGATTGTCTGTAATTATCTCTTTTAGGCAGCCAGTTTCTTGGCCAAATCTGCGGCTGAAGCGGCGTCAGGAGCATAACCATTTGCACCTATTTCGTCACAGAAAGCCTGTGTTACTGGAGCGCCACCTATCATTATCTTTACCTTGCCGCCAATTGCTGAAGCTTTGACAGCGTCAACGACCGCTTTCATGTTGGTCATGGTGGTCGTGAGAAGGGCTGATACCCCGATTACCGAAGCGTTGTTGGCGATTGCAGCATCAACAAATTTCTGAGGTTCCGCGTCGATCCCGATATCGATAACTTTGAATCCACCACCTTCAAGCATCATTCCGACAAGGTTTTTGCCGATATCGTGCAAGTCACCTTTAACGGTTCCAATAACTGCAATACCCACTGGTTTGACACCTGCACTTGTGAGCTTGGGTTGGAGTATCTGCATTCCAGCTTTCATTGCACGGGCTGCGATTAGTACTTCGGGAACATATACTTCATTTTTTTTGAAACGTTCACCAATCACTCCCATTCCTTTCAGAAGTCCATTCGTGAGAACATTACCAGGTTGTTCTCCTTCTTTCAGTGCCTGTTCAACGAGCGCGGCAACATCCTTAGCTTTACCTTTCATCAGGTTTTCAGCAATCTGATCCAGTGTGCTCATGCTTTCTCCTTTTCTTCTGTTAGCTTTTTACTCCATGCAATTTTTTTAAATTTAGATTATTACGGGAAAAGCTAATAGGGTATTGTTATTGAAAAATATAACGATATTGCTGTTTTATCCTTGAAAAGTGTGCAAATATGCTTATATTTCTTCAATTACCATGGATAAAGTATGGCAATATTGTCAAAACGAATGATGGGTCAAGTTGGTAGGTTGTATTCTGATAAATACGGTTTGATTCCTTATTTCATGGACCTTTCGGGTCAGTTGCTGAACTCGGAAGACAGTCTTGCAGCCCTTTCCAACACCAAACGGAGACGTGACTACGGACTCCAGGAGAGTATCACGCTTGGCCAGGCTTATATTTTCACGCCAGTGGCTGGTATCGGTACATTCATTGTTGCGCTTGAGAACAAACGCATGATTCATGGTGGCTTGCTAGGAGGAGAAGTTCTTCTTGAGGAACATGTTGGTAAGCGGCAGGCAGCCGTTGACTATCTTGAAGCGCATGGGATGCCAGAGGTTGAGGCCAATAGCTTTCTGAAAGGTCTTCCTGTCTGGCCGGAGAAACGACTTTATGAGGCAGGCAGGTTTCTGCATGAAACGTTTTATAATGTAAGTGGATGGAAAGCTGAACTGATGAATGAGAACAGGATGAAGGCTCTTCAGCAGGAGCAGATAGCCCAAGCCATGGAGGATCAGAAAAAACAGGGGAAGAGCGCTCTTTATGCCTTTGAGAAAGAACGGGTCCTCCTTACCAGTATTAGGGCTGGTGACCGCAATGGTGCCAGGCGGGTACTGAACGAGATGCTGGCCACGATCTATCTATCATCGCCGAGGTATGCTGTTTTGCGGGCCAGAGCTATCGAGTTGATGAGTTATCTGACTAGGGCGGCCATTGAGGACAATCCGCTAATGGAGCCGCTTATTGAACGCAACCACGCATGGACGGAGAGGCTAGTCAAGGCTGGCAGCTATGAGGATCTGTCTCACGTGTTGATGGAGGCTCTGGACGATTTTATTGACGGGATTTATCTGCACGGTATTAACCGTTCGAATACCAAAGTCAGGCTGGCTCTGGATCATGTGAGTGAAAACTATGCTAGGAATATTTCGCTCCGGACCATAGCCAAAGTGGTTGGTTTGAGCCCATGCCGTACTGCCCACCTTGTTAAGGAATTTACCGGCAAAACTGTTTTGCAGGTCATCCAGCAGGTGCGGATCAGACATGCGCAACAGTTACTGGAGAGAACATCGAAGAGCTGCACGGAGGTTGCGTACGATGTAGGTTTCCAGGATCAGAGTTATTTTATCAAACATTTCAAACGGTTGACAGGTACGACGCCTGCGCGTTATCGCCGGTTCCGTGGCATGTCTGTAAGTCCATAGAGATATCAAGCCGACTTAATGGGAATAATTGGGGCTAGTAGGTGGATTGATAAGGATAAGGATAAGGACGGTTGTTGTATAATCGCAAAAACTCAAACTTCGAGTTTTTCTGTTGATATTTTGGTTTATAAATATAGATTACCCGGTCGTCAACGATGGCGAATGTAGCTCAGCTTGGTTAGAGCATCAGATTGTGGATCTGAGTGTCGCGGGTTCGAATCCCGTCATTCGCCCCATTACATTCAGTATTCACAGCGAGTGATTATTTTGCAGGATGGTAATGGACGTATACTTTCCTTAATAACTCGATGTTCGAATAGAGACAGTTCTCGATCTCAGTAGCGATCGCGTCTCCTTTTTTCACTGACAAGTTTCCGTCAATTCCGACGACCAGGTTGATCACCAGATACGGTCCGAAGCGGTGTGCGGTCATTTCTTCAATACTCAGCACGCCGGCAACCGGTGTGACAAGGGACGTTATCTGACGCTCAAGTGCCTCGCCAGGTAAAGTATCCATCAGATCGTCGGATGACTCCCTGATGATCATTATTCCTGTCTTTAGGACAACCAGCGCTACAACTGCCCCGGCAACAGGGTCACCCAGTGGAATATTCAACCACCCAAGTCCTATTCCGATTGCGGCGCCAATAGATGCGATTATATCGTTGCGGTGATCATAAGTAAGCGCCATGGCTGCGGCGTTCTTTGTCCGTGCGGCGATGATGCGGGTGTACATGTACAGTACCGATTTCAGCAGTACAGTGAACAGCGCGGTTGCGAATGTAAACAGTGTCATGCCGGGTTGTTCCATGCTGGTTTTTGTCGCGATGTCATACACTGTGTTGACGGAATCCCAGAATATCGCGATTGCGGTAGTTATGATAAAAGCGCCCACAATAATGGCTGCAATGCTTTCCATCTGTTGATGACCGTAGGGATGTTCCTTGTCGGCAGGTTTACCGGCGAGAGTGGTGAATATTTTTACCACGATGTAATAAGCCACATCTGAACACGAGTTGATGCCGTCGGCAAGCAGCGCCCTGCTATGGCCGGGTATTGCGACGGCGATCTTGAGAGCTGCAAGAAAGAGGTTGCATATCAAGCCAATGTTGACTGCCTTGTTGATCAGCCGTGCACGCTCAGGATGTGAAGGAGGTAAACTTTCCATTTTTTTAATAATACATGGTTGATTGCTTTGAAACAATCCTCTTTCCGCAGGGAATACAAGTTTTTGTTTGGTATCTTTGTACGAAGAGAATAAGATTACGGAGCCTGATTAAGGAATTTATTCTGAGTAACTTGGGGATATTTTCGCATGCGGTATAGCAGTAAACCGGTTCGCAAGTGCTATAAGTGCATTTTGAATCTTGGGGATCATTGCTGGCTTTATGAAGTACCAAGGGAGCAGTGGAACGGGCGGGGTGGATGTTCCGGTTTCGGAAATGCAGAGCTTTACCGTGATTTCAAAGAATGGCAAAAACTACCCACAGTCAAAACACGGAGAGAGTTGCGTCGGGAGTTCTTTAGGAAGAAGTGGAAGCCTGTAACTAAGCGTGGTAATCGGACTGATTAACGTGATGCAAAAGTATATTTATCAATGAGAAAGCCAAGTAGAAAAATAGAAACCGCTCCGGTCGAAAAGGTATTGCTTGTTCAAGTTGTTCTGAGTGGGCAGGACAAGGATATGGCCGAGGATTCTCTTTTGGAATTAGAGAGGTTGTCAGATACGGCCGGTGCTGTAGTTGTTGGTGTCATTACGCAACGTCGGGAACGGCCTACTGCCGGTTTCTTTATAGGTGAAGGTAAACTTGTGGATATTCAGCTGGCCTGCCGACAGGCAAAGGCGAATACTATTATTTTTGACAACGATCTTTCGGCGGTGCAGGTCAATAATCTTGATCTTGCTCTTGGTATTAAAGTTATTGACCGGACGGAGCTCATTCTTCAGATATTTGCCCGTCGTGCAAGGTCAGCAGAAGCACAGATACAGGTCAAGCTGGCCCAGCTTCAATACCTGATTTCGCGGATGCCTGTTTCGGTTAAACAGCACCGTTTTCATGGTGGTATAGGAATGAGGGGCCCTGGGGAAAGTCCCCTCCACCTTAGGAACGAGCCGATGCGTAGGCAGATAAAAGAACTCAAAAAGAAGCTGGATAAAATCCAGCAGAGGCGACGCATGACCAGGCAGGGACGATTGCAGGCGGTAGTCTGTATTGTGGGATATACTAATGCCGGCAAATCCACACTGCTTAATGCCTTTTCATCTGCGGGTGCATATGTTGATGACAGGTTGTTTGCCACGCTTGATACGAAAACCCGGCTTGTTTATCTGCCGGATGGGAGAAATATTCTTTTGACGGATACCGTGGGATTTATCAGGCATCTTCCTCATGGTCTTGTGGCTTCGTTTAGATCCACTCTGGAGGTCGCTTCGGAGGCAAACCTGCTTCTTCTTGTAACAGATGCCGGTCATCCGCATTTTTCCGATCAATTACGTGTTGTAAAAGATACTCTAGCCGAGATAGGTGCAGGGAATGTTCCTTCATTGCTTCTGTTAAATAAGTGTGATACGCCTCAGGCAAAAGAACATATGCCGAGACTAATGGAAGCATATCCTGATGCCCTTCCTTTGTCTGCCTTACAGAAAGAAGGGCTTGGCAGGATAAAGGAAATCATAGCAGAAAGGCTGAAAAGTGCTGTCAATAGTTGCAACACCAATAGGTAATCTTGATGATATCAGTGCGCGTGCTTTACAGGTGCTGAGGGAATCTGATGTTATAGCATGTGAAGATACTCGCCGCACCCGCATTCTGTTAACCCATTTTGGAATTCCCAGGCCTGGTATTTTCGTTTCATATCGTCAGGGTAACGAGCAAAGTACGGGAGATTATATTATGCGGCTCCTCTCTGAAGGCAGGCGTGTTGCCATGTGTAGTGATGGCGGATACCCCGGGATCAGCGATCCTGGTTACCGCTTGGTTGCAACGGCTGCAGCGCAAGGGATTGAATACCAAGTCATTCCGGGTGCTTCGGCTGTGGATGTTGCCCTGTTAATGTCAGGATTGCCTACTTCAAGTTATACTTTCAAAGGATATCCTCCCAGACGGCCTGGAGTTTTAAGACGGTTCTTTGAGGAAGAAAAAGACATGCCGCATACACTGATTTTCTTTGAGTCACCTTTCAGAGTGGGGGCAACGCTGGCTGTGGTGCTGGAGGTGTTCGGTGATCGAAGGGCTGCAGTGTGTATTGAACTGACAAAGAAATTTGAAAGAGTTTCCAGGGGATTCCTTAAGCAGCTTTGTCAGGAATTTGCCGGGTTAAAAATCAAGGGAGAGATCACTATAGTGGTTGCAGGAAATAATAAGAAATTTCTTAACGAGGAAACGGTAGCGCCAGATTCTCGCGATATGCTGCTTTCTTGAAATTTTCCGGTATTTCTTAAAGAGAAAAGCCTTATTGAAGCGTGACGGTTGGTGCTACGCCATTATTTTTAATTACAGCTGTAGTTTGGCTGATCATTGCCATATTGCCGGTTTTGTCGCGAGCATATACGGTTGTAACTGTTCCTTCAGCTGTTTTATCAACTGTTGTTATTGACGTTGTTGCTAGGCTTGGACTCGCTACCGTTGCTGACTCAACTATTGTTGCACTTGCACCCAAGGTGTCCAATGTGGCGGTTGTTCTGCTTGCGGTGTACATACCGCCTTTACCGTCTGCCTTCTGAATTTCAGTTACTGTTTGTTTGATGTAAATGGTTGTATCATTTACTGTTTTTATCGATGCCACATTACCATTGGAATCACGAGTTGTGGATTCTGTGTTCTTGACGACGGCATGCTTTTTCATCCATTCATCGTTATTTTCTTCAGCCGCTTCCACTAGTGATCCCGATAGAAGAGCTATAACAACAGCCGCACATCCTATTGTTTTTCCCTTCATGACTATCTCCTTTCACTGATCTTGTCACTTACTAAAGACTTTTTACTTTCTCATTTTTAAGTTATTGCACAATCCATGCCATTCTCGAAGATGCAAAAATGGTTATTCTGTAAAATGTTTAACATCAACATAATACAATAATATTTAAAATAAGGTGGGATTTCAGATTTGGTCTAGTGTATGCACAAGTATACATATCTAGTGGAAGTTATGTATCCATTTGTAAGCAGGACAAAATCATGGTGTCAAAGTTCGATAAAAAATATTTTCCCAGGTGAAGTAAAAACCCGAGAGGATTCTCAAACCTGCAAAATGGAGATAGCTGAATAATTAGATTTGCGAGAGAAGTGGTTATACAGATTCAGATGAGTACTCAATATTTTGGCAATACCATCAATTCAGTTCTGCATGATTGTTTGCTTGGTGACGAGTCTCCCTTGTTTGTCTAGTGCTTCTACGATTGTAGAAGTTATACCGTCCATTGGGTCTGTATTGACTGTCACTCGATAAACTATGCGCATGGATCCACTGGCAGAACGTGTTTGTGTTGTTGTAATTGTGCCGGAAGGAGTTTTCTGAATTGTTGTTATGGAGGTTACTATGAGCCCTGCATATCCTTTGACTTGTCCCTCGATAATGGTTGCTTTTCCACCCAAGGTATCCAGTGTTTCGGTAGTTCGACTTGTAAGTTCCAGAATGCCTTGCGCGTTTTTTTGTTTTACTTCGGTGCAGGTCTGAGTGATGTTTACGTTCGTAACCTTAACGGTTCTAACTGCTTTTACAGAACCATCATCATCGCAGTCCTGGGTTTCTGAAGTCTTGACCACGGCGTGCTTACTGAGCCAGTCATCGTCTTCGCTTGCGATAACTATCTGGCAGAGAAAGGGTAAAGCAAGGATAATTAAAGGCAATCTTACATACATTACGGAACACTCCTTTCCTGCGCACCTTCTCGTTATCCTTCTTGGTTGTATTACTATTGCAGAATTCATGCCATATTCTTGAAATGTGAAAAATATCGATTTCTGTTGGTTTCGGCCTTTGCCTGTAAAAATGTTTTTTTATTTAGTTCTTGTGTACTTGAGTATGCACCTTTATAAATTACGGCTGTATTCATTTGTACACATGGGATTTTGGTCATTTAGAAGGTATTTTTGATGGAAAATGATAGGAAAGTCAGGAAAATAGATGGACCGACTCTTGTAATTTCAGGGGATAAAATCAAGAATGCAATACTTGTCCAGAAGTCCAAGTTACTGGCGATAAGCGGTCCGCTTCAGGGCAAAGAATTCATGGTGGACAAGAACATCTTTACCATCGGCAGCGGATCAAATAATGATCTTGTTATTGAGGATACTACAATTTCCCGTCGGCATTGTGAAATCCAGCTTATCCCTGAGGGTTACGTTATTAGGGATCTTGGTAGTACTAATGGCACCGTTGTTCAGGGTGTAAAAGTAACGGCGGCTTTTCTCAATCAGAGCACCGAAATACATCTGGGTAAGACAAAACTTGTTTTCTGTCCCTTGAAAGAAGCGATGGAATATACGCTGAGCCAGAACGAATCGTTTGGGAATCTGCTGGGAAGAAGTGTACCGATGCGGAGGGTATTTCATATTGCCGAAACTTATGCCCCTACAGATGCCACTATATTGATAGAGGGCGAAACTGGAACCGGCAAGGAAGTTCTGGCGGAAGAGATCCACAAGCAGAGTGCGCGGAGCGACAAACCGTTCGTTGTCATCGACTGTGCCGCGCTTGCAAAGGAACTTATCGAGAGTGAACTTTTCGGGCACACTAAGGGATCCTTCACCGGTGCGAATATTGATCGTGTCGGAGCTTTTGAATATGCAGATGGTGGCACCGTATTCCTTGATGAGATAGGTGATCTTAGCGGAGAGCTCCAGCCCAAGTTGCTGCGTGTTCTTGAAAAGAAAGAAATAAGGAAGGTTGGTAGCAATAAGATTCGGAATATCGATGTCAGGATCATATCTGCGACAAACAGGAAACTTGAGGCCGAGGTCAATGCCGGTCGATTCAGGGAGGACCTGTATTTTCGACTGTCCGTAGTTCATATGGACTTGCCTCCGCTGCGGAACAGGAAAGATGACCTTCCTTTGCTCGCTAAGCGTTTTCTCAAAGAATTTTTTGGAAAAGATGCGATGGATCAGGTTGTGGATTTTGACAAGGCTATGGAAGCTTTCAAGACACATGATTGGCCGGGCAATGTTCGTGAGCTAAGAAATCTTATAGAAATGGCGGCCTACAACAAGCAGCGTCCTCTTGATCTAAGTTCTTTCCTTTATCTCGGAAAAATGAAAACGACGGCCGAGACATCCAGGAGTCAGGCATCTGATGAGTTGCGACCTTTTAAAGTGGCTAAAGGAGATCTGGTTGAGCAGTTTGAGAGGGATTATATTTCAGCATTACTGAAGAGAAATGACTGGAATGTGTCCAAAGCTGCAAGAGAAGCCGGGATCGAGAGAGCTTACCTGCAGCGCCTGATTAAGAGATACGAAATCAAGTCTTGATGGGATTCTCTTTGCTTAATTTATCCGCCACAAAATTCCGGGCCTTAGCCAGCAGTTCCTCAACATCGGGATTCTTGATCATGGTTTCGTCAAGCTGGTCAAGATGTCCTCGTTTGGCCAGGCGCTGCAATGCAGGCATGTAGTTAATGTTGTAAACCCATGTCATTCGCATCAGGTTCATGTCCGTCATTGATCTGACATTTTCATAGGAACCGTGCCCACATTTTCTGATCTCTGCAATCAGTTCAGGCGTAGCAGGGCCGTCAGGATCGACGTGTGACAGTATTTCCGGATAGTCTTTGTGCCGGTTGTTTTTTATGGTTTCGTAAACGATGCTGAGAATATCCAACTTATCGGCATCACGTATGAGGTTTACAAAGCGCAGTTCTTCGGAATTCATCCCTGGATCAATGGTCTTTTTATTGTGGTAACGTACACTGTTCAGGATCTGATTTTGTTCCGATTCGCATAGCCCTGACAAAATATCAGATTTGGCTATGATTTGATATCCACGCTCGCCGTGGTCAAACGACCTGTGGTCAAGAAACGTTTTGTATTCGGCAAACTGAGGAAATCTCGAGACATCGTGGAGCAGTCCTATTGTTTCGGCGATTGCGATATCACCCGCTGACCATCCGAGTTCCCTGGCTATATCCCTGCTATCTGTGGCAACGCGCATGCTGTGATCATATTTCAGCATGAGAACGGGATGCATTGTGCCATTTTTGTCCCGGTATTTCTCTGTGAAATCCATGAACCATGTTCTGATGTCTGTCTGGTTGGTTTCGTTCATTGTTTCTGTTTCTTTCCAGAAGAAGGTGGATAATGAAAGGAATCAAGGTGTTTTGTCAATCGAACTTGAATACAAAAAAGCAGGTGTTAATATTCAGGTATGAATATGAAAAGGAATGTATGGCTGGCCGTAATACCGCTGTTAGTGGTGTGTTTAGGATTGGCTGGTGGCAGGAATCTGCCAGATGGCGGAACTATTCCTTCTGAAGTGACTTACAGTAAGATTAATTCCATCACCCTTGATTTGGGTAATTATGTTTGCGTTGTCTTTCATGAGCCGAGCTCTGTAAACGTATTGCCCCTAGAAAGAAAACGTGACATGCCTGATTTGAAAGAGACAAGTTTTATGAATGGTGGTGTTTCCGATATGGATCAAGCCGTTTTGAGCATGATGCTGGATACGGCAGACGAGGAAATTAATGAGATGGATAAGACAAGGAAGAAGAAATCAAGAAGCATAATGGGACAATCGGATGGAAAGGCAGACTTTGATGATCGGGCTTCAGGCAAGGGTCCCAGTCCCTTTAAAAAGGATGTTGAAGAAGGCTGGGGTGGTTGGCTGAGCGATACTATATTGTCAGAGGAAAAGCGGGTCCAGAAAGAGATAAACTCCCAGTTGATGGAGGAGCAGGCAGAATCTGTGCTCCGTGGTGGTTTTGAGTTTGAACCTGCCAGTCAAATCGGATCAGGAGGGAAGGTTGATCGATTAGGATCGGCAGGAGAGATTAAAGATGGCAAGCTCACACCATTCAAACCTGCTTTCAGGATTGAGTCGTGGAAGCCCAAGGGCAAATAGCGTTCTTATCCGATCAATTTTACGCCTTTTTTGCCTTCTTCAATATGACCTATCACGACAGGTGTGATATCTGTCCTGCCGAGTATAGACATCACCTTTCCTTCATCCATCTTCCTGATAATAAGGATAAAGCCGATTCCCATATTAAACACCCGGTACATTTCATCGCGGTCTATCTTGCCCTTTTCCTGAATAAACTGGAAAAGGGGAGGTGTTTTCCAACAGTTTCTATCAACAACAGCGACTGCATTGTTTGGCAGTACGCGTGGGATATTGTCCTGGAAGCCGCCTCCGGTTATGTGGGCCATACCTTGGATCTGAACTTTCTCCATTACATGGCAGACAGGCTTTAGATAACTGCGATGTACTGCCAGAAGCGCATCAGCTACGGTCTTGACTGTTCCTGGCAGTTTGTCCGAGATCTTCAATCCTGCTGTTTCGAATAAAACTTTGCGTGCCAGAGAATAACCGTTTGTGTGAAGGCCACTCGAAGGCAGACCTATCATGACATCCCCTGGTTTTATGCCTGCTCCGGTAATGATTTTTTTCTTATCTACGGCTCCGACGATTGTACCGACCAGATCGTATTCGCCGGGAGGATACAATCCCGGTAATTCTGCTGTTTCTCCGCCCAGTAATGCGCAGTTATTCTCGCTGCAGGCTTTACATAGACCGGATACAACGTCTTGGAATACTTTGCTGTTGAAAACTGATGTGCCGATGTAGTCCAAGAAGAATAGCGGTTTGGCTCCCTGCACAAGAATGTCGTCAACGCAGTGATTTACTATATCCTGCCCGACTGTATCATGACGCTTTGCCATGGCGGCTACCTTCAACTTTGTACCGACTCCGTCTGCACTTGCTACAAGCACCATTCCCTTTCCGGGGGATTCAAACATGCCGCCGAAAAGACCTATGCCGCTCAGAACTCCCTTACCCCCTGTGCGGTCCGCCATTTTCTTTATGGCCGAAATGCCGGCCATTTTTTTGTCAATATCAACTCCAGCCTTTGCGTATGCGGAAATTTGCTTTTTTTTCATCGTTCGACTTTCTGTTGTAAGAATTACAAACCAACTGCCTTGAATGTCCTGTTAACGTCTTTAAAGTGCACGTTCAAATCGAAAACTCTGTTCAGATCCTTTGGTTTGATTTTATGCATTATTTCGGGATCAGCCTCGATTAATTTCCTGAATTCTGTGCCGGTCTCCCAGGATTCCATAGCGTGGCGCTGTACCATGCGGTAGGCCGTCTCCCGCGAGAAACCTTTGTCGGTGAGCATCAACAGAACCTGCTGTGAATGAACCAGTCCGTGTGTCATGTTAAGGTTCTGCATCATACGTTTGGGGTAGACCTTCATGTTGGTTACCAGCCTGTCAAGTTGTCGTAGCATATGATCGAGGGCGATCGTGCTGTCTGGTACAATTATACGTTCAACCGACGAGTGTGAGATATCCCGTTCGTGCCAGAGTGCCACGTTTTCCATGGCTGCCACCATGTTTCCACGAAGCAGGCGTGATAATCCCGAAAGCTTCTCGCCGGTTATAGGGTTCTTTTTATGGGGCATTGCCGAGGAACCCTTCTGTTCTGATCCGAAAAACTCTTCCATTTCATGGACTTCTGTACGCTGAAGGTGTCGGAATTCGGTGGCCCATCGATCAACAGATGCTCCGACCAGTGCCAGTGCGGTTATGTAATGCGCATGCCTGTCGCGCTGGAGGATCTGCGTGGATATTGCCGCTGGCTTCAATCCGAGCTTCCTGCAAACATATTTTTCCACGAAGGGATCGAGATGTGCATGTGTACCTACCGCGCCCGAGAGTTGTCCCACGGCAATGGTTTGGCGAGCAGCCTGAAGTCGAGCCAGAGCCCGTCCGAACTCATCATGCATCAAGGCCATCTTCAGTCCGAAGGTTATCGGTTCGGCATGAACCCCATGTGAACGGCCCATCATTGGGGTGAATTTATATTTCCGTGCTTTTACTGCAACGGCTGCGCGGACAGCCTTAACGTCCCTGATTAGAATATCGATCGCCTGAACCATTTGAACAGCGAGCGATGTGTCTAGTATATCCGAGCTGGTCAGGCCACGGTGTATGTAGCGGGCTGATGGTCCAACATATTCAGCGACGTTGGTAAGGAACGCAATTACGTCGTGATTTACTTTTGCTTCAATCCTGTCAATGCGTTTGACATTGAAGTTGGAGCGTGTCTGGATTCGTTTTAAATCAGCGGTCGGTACCATTCCGAGTTTGTTCATGGCTTCGCATGCCAGAATCTCTATCCTCAGCCATGTCCGGAATTTATTTTCATCCGTCCATATGGTTCCAATTTCTTTTCCTGTGTAACGTGGTATCATGTTTCTCTCTCCTGAAATCTTGCCTTGCTGCGATCGGGAACTATACAGCATTCATAACACAGCGGGCTAGAATAATTTCTTTTCAGGAGAGGCTGGTTAACTACGTGGATTGCCTGGTTGAATTCGATGCTTAACCTGGCCATTGCTTCCTTACGCAAACATCTTCCTGTGGAATTAATGAATAACCTTTGGTAGATAGCTTTACATGGGGAATATTACGGGAAGAGGGTTTGTCCTGCATGTGAAAACCATAACTGAATATATAATCGCTATTGCCCTGGTGGGGTGTATTTCGATATCCTTCTGACCCATGAAAATACTTGTTATTGGTGAGGGCGGGCGTGAACATGCTTTGGTCTGGAAACTGTCAAAAGATTCATGTAAAGCCCGGATTTTCTGCGCACCCGGCAATGCTGGAACTGCCGGAATAGCAACGAACCTTGCTATCAAGTCGGATGATGTTTCCGGTTTACTTGCCTGGGCAAAAACAAACAAACCAGAGCTTACCGTGGTAGGTCCAGAGGCACCGCTTTGTGCAGGGATTGTCGATATTTTCTCAAAGGAAGGTTTTCGTGTATTTGGTCCGTCCAGGGCCGCTGCCCAGATGGAGGGCAGCAAGGTTTTTTCAAAAGATGTTATGGATGCAGGAGGAGTGCCTACGGCTGCATCGCAGAGTTTCACATCCTCTAAGGAAGCGCTCAAGTATGTTCGGTCGCAAAGTTTTCCTCTTGTCATCAAGGCTGAAGGTCTTGCGGCAGGGAAGGGTGTGGTCATTTGTAATACTGAGACGGAGGCTGAGGCGGCTGTACAGGATATGTTGGAAAAGAAAGTTTTTGGCGGAGCCGGCGAACGTATCCTTGTTGAAGAATTTCTTGAAGGAGAAGAAGCTTCAATTCTGGCTCTAATTGATGGAAAGACCGTGGTCATGCTTGCGTCAGCGCAGGACCATAAGAGGGTTTTTGATAACGACCAGGGGTTGAATACCGGAGGGATGGGCGCATATTCGCCGGCACCTGTGGTCACTGACGACTTGTGGCCGGTGATCCGCAGGGATGTTTTCGAGAGGACTCTTGCTGAATTGAAGAAGCGTGGCATCACATACAAGGGGGTGCTTTATGCCGGGTTGATGATTGGAAAGAAGGGTCCAAGGGTTCTTGAGTTCAATTGCAGGTTCGGTGATCCAGAGACGCAGGTTATTCTTCCGAGGATTGATGGCGATCTGGTCCCAGCCCTCCTTGCGTGTGTAGACGGGACGCTTTCCGAGAAAATGATCAAGTGGCGCCGAGAAGCTTGCGTGTGTGTGGTTATGGCGTCAGGTGGGTACCCGGGAGCTTACGAAAAGGGGAAGGTTATAAATGGTATTGCAGAGGCCGAGGAGATCAATGGTGCAACTGTATTTCATGCCGGAACGAAAGTGGATAATGGCAAGGTTGTTACTTCGGGTGGGCGTGTTCTTGGCGTGACAGCGCTTGGTTCGGATTTACCCGCTGCTATCGGCAATGTTTACAAGGCTGTTGCCAGGATTACTTTTGATCAAGTTCATTTCAGGAAAGATATTGCAGCGAAGGCTCTACGAAGAAATTGACGAAGTTTGATCTTCGAGTATCGAATAAAGAAACAGGAATAATGGCACAATGGCTGGAGGGTATGGAATGAGAAGAAAACCTGAAGTTGGAATTGTAATGGGAAGCGATTCGGATTGGCCAATGTTGAAGGACTCGGCCACGTTCCTGGATACTTTTGGTGTGTGTTATGAAGTAAAGGTTATATCGGCCCATCGGACCCCTGCTTTAGCATCCAACTATGCGCGTACAGCGCTTGGGCGGGGATTGAAAGTCATCATTGCGGCGGCGGGAGGTGCGGCCCATCTCGGCGGCGTGCTGGCGGCCCACACTACCTTGCCGGTTATAGGCGTTCCTGTGAAGGGTGGTGCTTTGAATGGAATTGATGCTTTGCTGGCAATTGTCCAGATGCCTGCAGGCATTCCCGTGGCAACTGTAACTCTCGGGAGTGCCGGTCCCGTGAATGCGGCTGTTCTGGCGATCCAGATGCTTGCTATAGCACAGCCTGGATTGATGAAAAAGCTGGCAAAATACAAGAAGACGCTGGAAGACAAAGTGGCCAGTGGAAACTCTAAGGTTCAGGCTGACCTGAACAAGAAGCGAAGCTGATGAGTTTGCGTCTATTTTATTCTTTTATAGCTGTATTGATGATGTGCCTGTGTGCTTTTTGCCAGGAAGTAGAGGGGCCCAGGCCAATCGAAGACGTCTATAAGATCCTCCTCGACCATAATATCGCGTTTGATCTCAACAAAACCAGAAGAGCTACCGTTGAGGGCTTGATCAAGGCTGTTGATTCCGGCGCAATGCTTCTTACAGCGGAGCAATTCCATGCCATGATGATACGGACATCCGTGGAAAAGGTGGAGGAGTGGCCTGAAGATATCTGTTACCTGAAAGTGCGAGGGATATTCAGAGATGCAGGAGATGAAATTATTGAACATCTAAAGAAGTGGAATGACTCAGGCAAGGCCGGGGTTATTATGGATCTGAGAGGTTCCGGAGGGGAAAGCCTTCCTTCCGTAGACAGGATCGCAGCGCTCTATGTTTCAGATGACCCTCTGTTGTATCTGCTCAAGGATGGTCGTGGTGAAATTATTCAGACTCATCGACTCAGTGTGGATAATGAAACATTGGATGGGAATATACCCCTCCTTCTTCTGGTTGATAAGGCTACAACAGCAGCAAGCGAGCTGCTGGTTGCGATTTTAAAGAACCGCAAGGGAGTCCTGGTGATTGGCGTTTCCACAAGTGGTGATATCAGTTACAGGGAGAATGTCCCGTTGTCGCAGGATGAGATTCTTCACATTGTGACCAGACGGGTTTATGTGAATGGTGTTCAGTACGAAGGTGTTGGTGTTCTGCCGGATGTTGCCGTAAACTCTGACGGCGTGGACGGAAAGAGGAAGCTCCCTCCGAAAGTAATCTCGATCAAGCCCGAATCTGCTAAAGCAAAATCGGATAGAGACTTGATGGAGAAGGTCTTTCCTGACCCGGTACTTCTTCGAGCCACAGATATTTTACTGGCAATGAAAGCAACTGTAACTTATGGAAAAAAAACAACCGTTGATACTCCGAGTCCGACCGGGATACACTGACAGTAAAGATGCAATCGGTCGGGCCGCAGATACCCTGCGTAAGGGTTCTCTAGTAATCATGCCGACCGATACCGTGTATGGAGTGGCTGCGGATGCAAGGATTGCCGGATGGGATGATAAGTTGTACAGGGCCAAGAGCAGGGACCGTGGCAAGCCTATACCAGTTCTTGCGGCGAATATAGATCAAGTAGAGAATTATGGTGTGGTTTTGGATTGTGTTGAAAGGGTTTTGGCAGAAAGATTCTGGCCTGGCCCATTAACGCTTGTGTTACGTGCAGGGAGTGTTTCTGAAGCTTTCAGGGTACCTGCCTGTGCTATTGCCCTGGAATTGTTGCGAATGGTGGGCGGTGTTTTGCGGGTGACCAGTGCAAACGTGAGCGGAGAGTCTCCTGCGCTTACGGTAGAAGATGCGATCGCATCCATAGGGGAACATGTTGATGTCGCCCTTGATGCCGGTGTTTCGCCTGGTGGCGTTGCCAGTACTGTGGCCAAAGTCGAGAAGGGATCTGTTGTTGTTTTAAGGCAAGGTGCAATTAGCAGAGAAGAATTGGTGAGGGTAACTGAAACTGGGGCCTAAGGCCTAACTGTTTGGTAGTAAAGAGTTTATGTTTTATATGCCAAGTCGGTAAAATCCGGAAAGGTATTGAATGCCGAAAAAGAGAATATTGTTTCTTTGTACGGGGAATGTGTGCAGAAGTCCCATGGCTGAATATCTTTTGCGTGACAGGCTGGGGCGAGATTCCGGCTGGGATGTCGAGTCTGCCGGTCTTTCAACGTGTAATGGAATGCCTGCCAGTGGTGCAGCCATTATTGCCCTCAGGGAGCTTAATATTGACATGAAAGCTCATCTCAGCCGTCCTGTAAGCAGAGAATTGGTTGACTCGGCTTCTCTGATTGTGGTAATGACGGCGTCTCATCTTACGCAATTGCGGGCGATGTATCCGTTGGTGGTGGAGAAGTCTTTTCTCCTTAAATCGTTCACTCCCAATGGGAGGGGTGGTGACGTCGAGGACCCGATTGGAGCGTCGGTTGAGGTGTATTGCGGTATACGTGATGAAATAGAAGAGGCTTTGCCGGAATTGATTTCGTTTGTGAAGAGTCTTGAATCAGAATGAAAGGTTTACGATGAAGATAGCGCTTGGTGCCGATCATGGCGGATATGAGATTAAAGAATTGATTAAGAGCTTGCTTAAGAAACGCGGAGTGGACGTGGAAGACTTTGGCTGCAGCAGTATTGATTCTGTTGATTATCCCGATTATGCGCGTGATGTGGCAATGCGTGTTTCTCATGGGCTTGTTAATGAGGGAATTCTCATATGCAAGACGGGCATTGGTATGTCGATGACGGCTAATAAATTTCCACGCGTTCGCGCAGCCCTCTGCCTCTCGGCGGAGATGGCGGCGATGACCAAAGCCCACAATAATGCCAATATTCTTGTCATGGGCGGCGACTACGTTACCCCAAAGACTGCTGAGGAGATTCTTGATGCATGGATGAATTGCACTTACAGCAATGATTTTAGACATGAGCGTCGGTTGACCAAAATGGCGACATATTCCCAGGACGTATGGGAATCAGATGGTGTTTTTGAAGAAGATCCTGAAATCTGGCGGGCAATACGGAGTGAGATCAGCCGTCAAAGTCTGACTATAAACCTTATTGCTTCCGAAAACTATGCCAGTCGCGCTGTCATGGAGTCTCAGGGCTCAGTAATGACCAACAAATATGCCGAGGGATATCCCGGCAAGCGATGGTACAGCGGATGTGATTTTGTTGATGTTGCCGAGCGACTGGCAATAGATCGGGCCAAGCAGCTTTTCGGAGCAGAACATGCCAATGTTCAGCCTCATTGCGGAAGTTCTGCCAATATGGCTGTGTATTTCTCGGTATTGAAGCCAGGCGACACAATTCTTGCAATGAGTTTAGCTCACGGAGGTCATCTTACACATGGCAGTCCTGTTAATTTCTCGGGTCGGCTTTTTAACATCGTTTCTTATGGTGTGAACCAGCACACTGAAATGATTGATTATGATGATGTGGCTCGCCTTGCCAGGGAAAGTAAGCCAAAACTGATTGTTGTAGGTGCCAGTGCCTACCCGCGGATACTTGATTTCGCGAGGTTTAGGCAGATTGCCGATGATGTTGGTGCAATGCTGATGGTTGATATGGCGCATATCGCCGGCTTGGTTGCTGCAGGAACTCATCCTAATCCAGTTCCGCATGCGGAATTCGTGACTTCAACTACACATAAAACTCTTCGTGGACCGCGAAGCGGTCTGGTGTTATGTCGTGAAAAGTTTGCGGCGGATATAGATAAAACGGTTTTTCCGGGACTGCAGGGTGGTCCCCTTATGCATACAATAGCTTCAAAAGCGGTTTGTTTCCACGAAGCGATGAGGCCGGAATTCAAACAGTATGGTCAACAGATTGTTAAGAATGCCAAAGTCATGGCGGATATATTCCTGAAGGCTGAAATGAGGCTGGTTTCCGGGGGTACGGAAAATCACCTGATGCTTATGGATGTTACGCACATCGGGTTGACCGGTAAAGAGGCGGCAGCTGCTCTTGATCGTGCTGGAATTATAGTTAATAAGAATGCGATCCCTTTCGATAAGAACAGCCCGTTTATTACTTCGGGTATCCGTATCGGTACACCTTCTGTTACAACCCGTGGAATGAAGGAAAATGAAATGGTTGCGATAGCGGAAATGATTGTTTCTGTCCTCCGGAATATCAAGGATGATGTGCTTATTGTCAAGACACGTGAGAAAGCGGCTGAGCTGGCTTCGCGTTTTTCTGTCCCATAACTTGATTGGAAAACTAAAAGGCGGTTGATCAGAGATCAACCGCCTTTTTTTTGCATTCGTATTACTATTTCTTGGCAATTTTCTTGCCGGCGAATCTGCCGATCACAGGAAGTTCGCCCACGATTGGTTTTGCATAGTCAATGAAGGCTTTTGTGACGTCATTGCCTTCACTGTTGATGAATTCATCCGGCATATGTTTGGTTTCCTTTGCCACCGAACTCAATGGAACAGCTTCGAAGTAAACCTGATATTTCTTGCCGGGCTTACGTCTGATTGCCACTGATCCACTCTGCAATTTTAATGCCTGTTTTACGGCTGTTGAGCCAACGAATGCGGCCTCCCTTGCATCGTTTGTGGAAATGACCGAGGGATAGCATCTCTGCAGGTATCCGAATGTGTCGGCACGCACACGTTTGATATCTGTCTTTGCCTTGATCTCTGCTGCAAGCAGGTCCCCCAATGCACCGGTACCACTGAGTTGAACATTTCCATGGGAATCAACTTCCTTGCTGAATTTTGCAGCGATAGCGGTTCCATCTTTATCGGAAATACCCTCAGAAACCGCGATAACACAGCGTCCGTACTTGTCGTTTACCTTCTTAACGTCGGCAACGAACTGTTCCATGCTGAAAGGACGTTCAGGGAGGTAAATCAGGTGCGGACCATCGTCAGGATAAACCCTTGCCAAGGCCGATGCGGCGGTGAGGAATCCTGCATGACGTCCCATTATGACGTCGATCTTTACGCCGGGTAGGGCGCGGTTGTCCAGGTTGTCGCCCATGAGTGCAAGTGTAACAAACTTGGCTGCGCTGCCGAAGCCGGGGGTATGGTCATTTTCACGCAGATCGTTATCGATAGTCTTGGCGATGTGGAAGCAGCGGAGCTCGAAACTGGACTTCTTGGCTTCCTCGCTAATTATATGAACGGTTTCTGCCGAATCGTTTCCTCCGATATAGAAGAAATAGCGGATTTCGTATTTCTTCAGGACTTCAAAAATTCTTGCACAATCTTCAGGGGAGGGCTTTTTTCTGACGCTGCCGAGGGCCGACGATGGAGTATTAGCTACGGCTTTCAGTGTGGCGACAGATTCCTTCTTGAGATCTATGAAGTCTTCGCCAAGTATTCCCTTAATGCCATGGAGTGCGCCGTAGATATTTTTTATTTCCTTGTGTTTCTTTGCTTCAATAATAGCGCCCACAAGGCTCTGGTTAATTACCGGAGATGGCCCACCACTCTGTGCGATCAGCATATTTCCCGATACTTTCTGTTTCATTGTATGTCTCCTTATTAAAGATTTAAGAAGCGCGTAATCTGCCATTGTTGGGGTTTGCTGTTCAAGTTAAAATATGATACTACGGGAAACAGTTTAAGCAGTTAATGATGCAGTACTTGATTCCACTAGTGGAGAACCTGAGATGGAAGAAGGCAGGCGACAAACACGCAGACAGTCCTATAAAAAAGGACGATGGCAGGTGGAAAGGGAACGCTGCCATATAGAGGACTATACTCCACCGGTTGGTGTTTCAGATCCTGTGAGTATCACAGATGCGCTGTCTGGTGTTATGAAACGCTTCGGTCTTGAAGATACACACTGGCTTTCTGTGCTTGAGAATGAGTGGCAGGGTATAGTTGGTGTGGCAGTTGCAAAACATACACGTCCAGGCAGGATGGAAAAGAGAAAGTTGACGGTTTTTGTGGATAATTCGGTCTGGTTGAGCGAACTCAGCAGGTACGGCCGTGAGCAGATGCTGTCAAATCTCCAGAAAAGGTTCGGGAAGAATAAAATCCTGTCTGTGGGGCTTGCCATAGATCCGGATGGCAGGATACAGGGCAAGTGAATGCAGCCTATTCGTTGAGAGGCAGAAGCCTTGCGACCTCTTCCTTCATGCTTACTGAAATGTCTATGGATTGGTTTGCGTATTTCTTCGCAGCTTCAAGCCCGCCCAGTTCATAACATAGAATGGCTGAGGCCAGTGCATTCTCTGCCCTTACCTTGTAGTGGGTTGCTTTATTTGCAAGACTCCAGTCAATTATTCTCAATAATTGTGCGCCACTGATTTCCGTCCACGAGGCTATCCTTGTCTTGAGTTTAACCCCGAGCATGTTCGCTCCGATAATGTCCTGACTTGGCGTGAGCCAGCCCCACTTGAAGGGTTCTGCGTTCAGTCGTTCGATGAGGTACAGCTTGAGTTTCTGGAGATATGTGTAGCGATCTGCCAATACCTTGATAGCTGCCTTACCCTCGTCGGTCTGGAATGATGCTGCCTGGCCATTTATAGAGTCCAGTGCACCTTTGAAATCGTAGAGCTTTATCATAGGCAGGCAATTGTTGCGTGCCGATTCGGTTAGCTTAATTTCGTTTTCTATCAGGGCTTTCAGTTCTGCCGCTTTACGTTTTGCAGCTTCTTCTTCCGCTTTCTTTTTTAATTCCTCTTCTTCGCTTTTCTTCCTGGCTTTTGCTGTTTCTTCGAATTCAGCTTTTATGGATTCTGCTTTTTGTGCTGTTTTTTCAGTTTCTGCCAGCAAGACTTTTGTCTCACTTTCAAGAACCTGTATGGTTTCCAGTTTCTGAACAATTTGTTTATTTTTGGCGGACGCTTTAAATGATACCGGTGAGCTTAGGACGTCATTCTTTAATTCTTCAGAGGATTCTTGGGCTGATTTTGCGAGTGAGCTTTTTTCAGCAAGAGCGAGGTAATTCTCAAATATTTTCCTCGCCAGGCCCCTGATTTCCGGTTCATTTTCTATTTTCTCAAGGACAACGTCCGGCTTTGCGATCACTGGTATGGGTACTGATGCAGGAATATTAGATGGAGCTTGTTCGTCCGGTTTTTCCTCAGGTTTGGCTTGATCTGCTTTGCGTTGCTGTTCGAGCTGTTCCTTGGTGGCCTCTCCTGGTGGACCTTCTTCAATGGCTTGTTTCTTTTCTTTTTTAGGTTTTGGAGAACTTTTTGGTTTGGCTTTTTCTTCTGGTGTTGCTGCGACGGCTGGAACTGCTGCAGCGTTGGTATCTGCAATAGCGGCTGGAGTCGTATTTGATACAGTAGCGCTCGTTATGGCATTGGTTACAGCGTTTGTGGCTGCCTGTTCTGGCGTTGGCGCAACTGCTGCGTCGTCAGTTTTTGGTCTATAAATTGGTTTCACCAACTGTTCGCCTGTGACTATGGCAACTGCGCTGATAACCTTGTCCACGCAAGCTTCCGATGCCTGAGCCATTTTGAATATATTTGATGAGGTAAGTTGAATGGCCGAGAATGTTGTTTCGGAAACCGCTTTTTCTTTTATAAGGTTTAGCTTCTCGATCTTCGCAATCCTGGTCTGTTCTTTCTTTACTTTCGACTTCATGACTGCGGCTGATGCCATCCATATAATGAGGCCGATTCCAATAAGGATATACACCCAGGCGGGTATTTTAATCTTAACGTTTTTGGCTTTGGTGACATTTTGCATCAAACGCTTGCTGAACGCCTCGCCTGAAATGGTTTCGCCGTCTGCAGCGCCTCTGGACGATGGTATGTGAATCTTGCTTGATTTTGGTCTGCCAAGTTCATCTCTTCTGGGTGTTGTATCCAGAGAGATCTGTGATGTTCGCTTTTTGGGAATGATTAGTGTTTGTCTTGCTTTTTGTGCTGCGAAGGTTCCGGTTTTAACCGGTCCAAGCGTCTGTACGGCTTTACGCAGATCTCCAAGCAGGGAGCTGTAATTGGGATATCTCCTGACTGGTTGCCGCTGGAGCATCCGCATTACTATACTTTCCACGAACCTGTCGATTTTTGGTCGCAGAACTTTTAGTTCAGCAGGGTCTCTTTCCAGCCTGGCCTTGACGACATCGATCGGAGTATCTCCTTCGAATGGCGGCTTGCCCGTGAGTGCGTGGTAGAGGGTTGCTCCTAGACTGTATATGTCTGATCTGGCATCAACAGGTTGACGCCTGATCTTTTCTGGAGCGATATAATACGGGGTGCCCCATATGCCTTCTGCAGATGCCTGATGGGCGAAGGTTGCAAGTCCGAAATCTACGATCTTTGCGGATCCTTTTTCGTCCAATAGAATGTTTTCAGGCTTGATATCGCCGTGGACCAGTCCGATTTCATCGGCGGCTTTCAGTGCGTCTGCAACATCAACGGCAATTTTCATTGCCAGAGCCTGATCAATCTGTTTCCCGCCCTCCATCATTTTGTCCAGCCGCTGACCGCCCACCAGTTCCATTACGATGTAGGGCTGACCTTTTTCCTTGCCGAATGCATAGATCTGGACAATGTTGGGATGGTTAAGTTTTGCGACAGCCTGGGCTTCGCGTTTAAAGGTTTCAACGAACTCCCTGTTGTCCCCCAGAGACTGGAGCATTACCTTGATCGCGACGTGTCTACCGAGCGCGGTATCTTCTGCGTAGTAAACCCCGCCCATTCCTCCCTTACCGATAAGATTCAGGAGGAGGAACTGTCCAAGTTTTGCGGGAACGTTCTCAACCGATCCGCAGTCAGGACATTCGACTCCGACAAAAGGCTCAAGATCTGCAACATCAATTTTGCAGCCGCATTTGCTGCAAGTTGCTTCTGGCACTCTGTCAGTTATTATTCCTATATCTTTGCTGTCCGGATCCATTCGCGTAAAACCCTTAAGCCTTAAAATCGCCCATCTTTATTAGTTTTTGTATGATAGAATGCACGTTTCAAGCTGTCCATCTCTATTTTTTTGGTTATAGTGTCTTCCATAAACGGAGAAAAGTGTTCGCATGCATTCTGTATTTTTGAAAATAGGTGACTTCCAGATTTTCTGGTTCGGTGTAATGATGGCCATGGCATTTCTTGCTGCCCTTACAAATTGGACATATCTAGGGAAGGGGCGGGGGCGTGACTTCAATTATTGTTCCGACCTCATGTTCTGGATGATGGTTGCCGGCGTGGTGGGTGCTCGCATGGCTTATGTTGTCGCAGACTGGCGGACGTTCATTGAGCGACCTGTAACCATGCTGTACGTACACAGGGGTGGGCTTATTTATTATGGTGGCTTTATCGGTGCCGGTATTGCCCTGTACCTTTTCTCGAAGTTTCGCCATGAAAAATTCATGTCTGTAGTTGATTTTGTCATTACCTCGGTGCCTCTCGGGCATGTTTTTGGTCGTATCGGGTGTTTCCTGAACGGATGTTGTTATGGCCGGGAGTATAACGGCATATTGTCAGTCCATTTTCCAAAAGAAAGTATTCCGTGGGATGGGCATTTGTATGCCGGGAAGATTACAGCAGGCGCAAAATGCAGCTTGGCTGTGCATCCTGTTCAACTGTATGAGGCTTTTTTTAACCTTTTGGTGTATGTTGTTCTGTTGCTGATATATCGTAAAAGACCGGTTGACGGGAAAATAACGGCGCTTTATCTCATGATGTATCCTGTTGGCCGTTTTCTTTTTGAATATCTAAGGGGGGACGAGCGGGTAAGATGGTTGGCAGGCTTTTCTGTGGCCCAGATTTTCAGCCTCTGCCTGATAGTTCTCGGGCTTGTAATCTGGTTTCTACCAAGCCGAGTCACGAATCCTGATTCTACGGTACGGAGTTGACCGGTCATGGCTATAATCCAGAACGAATCAGTAATAGAAATAACCGTCGGGCCTGGTGAGCGTGGTCAGAGACTTGATGCGTGGTTGAGTTCCAAACTTCCTGATATGTCCCGTTCGCGTATTCAGGCGCTCATTAAAGCCGGTTGTGTGACCCTGAATGGAAAGAAAAGTGTAAAAATGCATGCCCGTGTTGCCAAGGCAATGCAGGTCGCATTGACAGTGCCGCCTGTCGCTCCTGTCGAGGTCAGTGCTGAGAATATTCCTATAGATGTTGTTTGCGAGGATAGTGATGTAATTGTTCTGAATAAACAGCCGGGATTGGTTATCCATCCTGCCGCTGGTCATCCATCCGGTACTCTTGTTAATGCTTTGTTGTACCATTGCAAGGATCTTGCCGGCGTTGGAGGGGAATTGCGGCCTGGTATTGTGCATCGCCTGGACAAAGACACAAGCGGTCTCATGGTGGTTGCCAAGAATGAACGGGCAATGAATATCCTGGCGCGTCAATTTAAAAACGGCAGAGTTAAGAAGGAGTATATCGCCATCGTGCATGGCGTTCCGGAGCCGCGTGTGGGTAGATTAGAAACGCAAATAGGACGGAGCGTAAACGACAGGAAGAAAATGTCAGTCACATCAGAGCCTGCAGGACGTACCGCTATAACTAATTACGAGGTAATGGAAATCCTGGGTGATTTCTCCGTGGTCAGTCTGAATATTGAGACAGGACGTACGCACCAGATAAGAGTGCACATGGCCCATATAGGTCATCCTGTCTTTGGTGACAGACAGTATGGCGGCAGGAAAGTTCAGAAATATGATGAAGTTCTCCCGGCCAGACAGATGCTGCATTCTTCTGAACTGTCTTTTATTCATCCTGGTACGAACAAGCGTGTCAAATTCAAGGCGCGGATTCCGGATGATATGGAGGAGTTCATTGCCAAGCTCCGCTCAGACTCAGGCAAGGGTTCTTGACAAATCGCCGGGCATTACGGAGAATCCCGGCTTTTTACAAGGAAAGGTCGGTATGGGTGTTAGAGAAGAAGTTGTGCCGTTTATTGTTGCCGCTGTTGTTTTTGGCATAATTGTGTCGGTCCTGTGCAGGATCTGTGGAGTAACTGTTCAGCGCGCCATATGGGCGGGCATAGTTCCTGCCGTTGTCCTGACAGGTTATTTCCTTTATTTCTTCCGCGATCCCGGGCGTGTTTCGCCAACAGATGAAAGTCTTATTCTTGCCGGGGCTGACGGTGTCGTGGCGTGTATCAAGGATGTCCGTGAGGAGGAAGACCTTAAGGCTGATACGGTAAGGGTAAGTATTTTTCTGAGTCTTTTTGATGTTCATGTTAACCGGGCTCCTATTTCTGGAAAGTCCAGTTTTCTCCGTTATTTCAAGGGGAAACATTTTTTCACGTTCAAGGAGAAATCATCGGATTACAATCAGCATAATGCGATACTGATTGTTGGCAAAACGCGATGTCTTGTGAAGCAGATTGTGGGGCCGGTGTGCCGCAGGGTTGTGTATTGGCCTGATCATGACAAGGCAGTTGATTTAAATATGGGTGATCGGATTGGTATGATGAAATTCGGATCGAGGCTGGATATGTATTTCCCGAAGGCCGAGGTCGACATCACTGTAAAGGTCGGCGATAAAGTGGCGGCTGGTCTGTCAGTGATCGGTAAAATAAAGAAATAAAGGAGACGGTAATTTGTGAAATGGCTTGGTTTTGCAAGGGATCCTGACCCAGTTCTTGTGAGCTGGCGCCAGTTTGTTCCGACAATTATTACGCTGATGGCCATGCTTTCCGGATTTCTCAGTATTCTGGTTACATTTGAGGGAATCAGGACGACAAATCCGCACCTTTTCCGGCTCTCTGCGCAGTTAATTATGTCGGCTCTGATTTTGGATGGATTGGACGGCAATCTTGCAAGAATGCTCAAAGGGTCCAGCGAGTTTGGTGCCGAGCTTGACACATATGTGGATCTGACAGCTTTTGGGATTGCTCCTGCAATCCTGATTTTTGCTGTTACCTTGCAGAGTAAGGACGAGGTTCTTCGTGTTCTGCTTCCATCTGCGGTTGCGGTTTCGGGCGTATGTCGGCTTGCCAGATTTAAGGTCAAGGATCCACTTCGTGGGCAGGGGGGGTATGCCGGTTTGCCCATCACTGCCAATGCTTCATGGGTTGCGTTGTTTGTTTTCATAAGTCAGACTCCGCCTTATGACAGGTTTTCTTTGGATCAGGGTAAAGTGGCAACTCTTTTCCTTGCAGGTATTCTGATCTTCATAGTTCTGCAGGTGTCAAACCTGCGTTATCCGAAGCCTTCGAAAAAGGCGACTATTTTTATTCCAACTGCCATTCTCGTCGGGCTGTTGTTTTGTCCCGTGAAAACTTTTTCCGTGCGAGTTGCAATCATTCTGCTTGTGATGGGGGTTGCGTATATCTTTCTCGGGCCGTTGTTTGTGAAGGGTATGGCAGTGCGCAAGGCCCGTATGGACGCCAAAAAAAATGGAACCACTGCTAATGGATCCTCTGATTCTCTTGTTAAAGATGCCGGTTTAGGCGAGGATTAAGGTGGTTTGGGAGGTGGATGTTTCTATGTCATCGCTCAACCATGTCCTGAGTGACTTTGTGCAGTATCTTGAAAATGAACGGGATGCTGGGCGAGGTATGGTGGAGGTTCCTGTTGAAGTTTTGAATGAGCTGGGAGTTATGCCAAAAAAAGCTACTGTGCCCGTGTCTAAGGAAGCTGTCAAAATTGCCTCACTACACCGGCAGGTCAATCATGAACATTTGCCGGGAACTACAGGGTTGGAGGAAATAAAGGCATCCATTGCCGCCTGTAAAAAGTGCTCTCTCCATAAGTCCCGCACGAATGTTGTTCCAGGGCAAGGATCTGTCAGTCCTGAGATCATGTTTGTTGGGGAGGCGCCGGGTGCTGATGAAGATTTGCAGGGGCTTGCATTTGTCGGGAGAGCAGGACAGCTTCTGACAAAAATGATTGAGGCCATGGGGTACAAGCGTGAAGAAGTTTTTATCGGGAACATTTTAAAATGCAGGCCTCCTGATAATCGACCTCCGATGCCTGATGAGATGGAAGTGTGTTTGCCATTTTTGAAGGCACAGATTGCAGTGATTAAGCCCAAAGTGATTATTGCCCTTGGATCTACCGCTGTTAAAGGATTACTTAATCTTACCACAGGCATTACCAAATTGCGGGGAAAGTGGCTTTCTTTTGAGGGTATCGACCTGATGCCGACGTATCATCCTGCGTATTTGTTGCGTAATCCACCTGCAAAGAAAGAAGTCTGGGATGACTTGCAGGAGGTTTTGAGGCATCTGGGTCGTACGCCGCCGCCTGTGAAAAAGCGATAGTGTCGTGTGCGGGATTTTGGTGAGTGATTGGAAGGAATCACTAATGAGTGATGTTTTGTTCAAATGCCAGGGATGCTCATTGAGTTTGTCTGTCTCGGAAGTGGCGGTGGGACAGACTTTTTCCTGCCCCTCCTGCAAGGCGGAGGTTCAGGTTCCTTTGCCTGTTCTAAGGTTTCTGTGTCCGTCGTGTTGTTCCGAGTTGTCTGCTCCTTACGAACTCAGGAATGAAGTGGTCTCATGCCCGAATTGTGAGACGGGCCTGCGCCTGCCTGAAAAGCTGGCATTACCATGTCCATCCTGTTCCGTGAATCTTGAAATTGAAGACGAATATTACCTTCAACTTGCAGGTACAGTTGTGGAGTGTCCTGAGTGTGGCGGCCAGTTGGTTATCCCGGGTGCTGCTGCTAATGTTGAGCAGCCGGAAGTTTCTGATGAAAAGGTTGATGCAGAAGTGGCCTCAACAGGAACGAAAGCTTCTGATGGGAACAAGCCTGTGGCACAGTTTGAGTCCGGATTTGCTCAGAAAACCATGCGACTTGATGAGTTTATGGAAGGTATTTCCCAAGCTGACACGCTGAAGGAGGGGAAGTGCCCTTATTGTAGTTCTCCGTTACAGAAAATTCATGGTCGTGCTTACGTGTGCCGACGCTGTAATCGCGTTATCAAAACAGTAAAGCGGACCATTTAGGGAAATACTTATTGCAAACGCTGAAGTCTTTGCCTAACATCCGGCGGTTTTTCAAGTGTGTACCTGTAGCTCAATTGGACAGAGCATCTGACTACGGATCAGAAGGTTGCTGGTTCAACTCCAGCCAGGTACGCCACCTAAATACATGCAATATCCCAAGCAAATTACATGCTTTTGTGATTGTTGTGTCTGTTTTACCTTTGTGAGTTGGTCGTGTTCGGCCTTGTATTGCGGGTTATTTCTACGTTTATTTCTACGTTTAAGGTTTGATTTCTTATGTTTTCTGTCATATTCTACTAAAAACAACATGGATATACATATTCACTTGGAGAACGAAATATGCCGCAGCTTCTGAAGAAAGAAGGGTCTCCTTATTGGGTAGCTCGGTTTCAGATTAATGGTAAAGACTACTGGCGTAGCACTAAGAAGACAAAGAAAAGTGAAGCACAAGATGCCATGTCTGACATGATTGCAGCAGAAAAGGGGAGTCTATCAATTGAAAGAATTTTTGAGAATCTTATTCAAGCGTTGGAAGCAATGCCAAAAGAAGATCAATTGCCGCAAAAGCAGTCTTTTGCAAAACGCCTTCTCCATGGAACATCATCACAACTGACCGATTCAAATAAATGGCAAGATGTTCAAGATGTTATCATTTCCTATCTTTCGAAAATAAAAGAACCACACGAAGCAGACAAAATCCGGCGGAAAATCGCTACTCAGTTATTGCAGGGACAATCCACAAAACTTTCAATTTCTGAGTCGTGGCAATCTTGGACAAGTAGTCCCAGAAAGAGAAATCCAGGGGATCGTACTATGGAAGGCTATTCTGCCATCTGGAAGCGGTTTGAAAAATGGATATCAAAACAACAAGTCCAATACTTGCACGAAATTACTCCGCCAATGGCGGAAGATTATGCCGCTGATTTATGGGATTCGCATGTTTCTCCCGGCACTTACAATGCACACATCAAGTTTTTGCGCAGCATGTTCGATATTATAGAAAATAGGGCTGGTTTGTTGACCAATATCTGGCGAGACATTCCGATGATGGAAAAGGAACAGGAGGGGCGTCGCAATTTTACGCCAGAAGAACTGGCAAAAGTTTGTCAATGTGCCAAGGGAAACATGCGTTACATGATTGCTTTGGGACTTTATACGGGTATGAGGCTTGGTGATGTTGTAAATCTGCGCTGGGATGCAGTGCGGTTGAAGGATGGGTTTATTGAAATCATGCCCATGAAGACAAGACGTTTGAATAAAAAGGTACGTTTGCCGATACATCCTGTTCTTCGCGCTCTCTTGAATGAACTTCACATAACTTCACATGGTGAATATTTGTTTCCTGAAGATAGAAAAATCTATTTAGTTGACCAGAGCGCAATTACGAAACAAATACAGGCGTTTTTTCAAAGTTGCAGCATAGCGACACAGGAACAGGCAACAAATGGTCATAGACGGCGGGCCATTGTTCGGGTTGGTTTTCATTCTCTACGGCATAGCTTCGTAAGCCTATGTGCGGCTAATCATGTGCCTCAGGTTGCAATTATGGAACTTGTGGGCCATGGCAGCCCTGCCATGACGGCGTTGTACAGTCATGCTGGTGATGAGCAGAAGGCTAAAGCAATTGCTGGCTTACCGACCTTATCGTTTGAGTCTGTTTCCAAAAAGCAGAAGAAGGCTAAGAAGAAGTAATACTCATTTGGTGTTTTTGGGTGCAAAAAATCAATTAGCCGGTCTTTTACCGCTTCCCTGGGTTGATTTGGTGAAAAACTTCTTTCAACACTTCATCTGGAATATTGTCCTGTTCCCATTTTGCTGCCGCATCATCCATTCTGTCGAGATAATCATATGGGTCTTCACCCGCGTGCTTGGTGGTGTCTATACCCTTATACATGCCGAGCGGCCTTGTTTTCGATTTCTTTGACATCTTGACCTCCATAATGGGATACATTTGTTAGCTATACATCCATTCCCGGTTTTGTCGGCCTGTCCAAGTCCAGCATCTTTTTAATGCTGTCTTTCCATTTGATCTTGGAATTGTCTTTGTATTGATCGTACAAGTCCTTAATAAAATCAAGATTCTGCGCCTTGAGAAGTTCGTCCGCTTTCTGTAGCGCTTCTTGTCCTGCACCGTTGAGTTTCAGTCTCTGCTTGGCTTGATTCATTTGACCTATCCAGATTGAATCGGAAACAAACGGCAGCGTTGCAGAAATAACCTTCCCAACGTCGCAATCCAGCATAGGTTCGCATGATATGCTCGTTTTGTATCCCATATTATGGGCCAGTTCCAGGGAAAGCAGCCTTTCTTCCACACTCGGAGCGTTTGGCTCCCAGAACTTCAGAATGTTGTTATCAAGACTGCCTATTGTAAACCGAAATAACATCTTTTCCTTGAATTTCGTATATCTTTTACAAATTGCATGGATGCAATCCACATTCGGTTTCGACACAACAAGTACAAAATGCCCGCGATTCAGCATTTTGTCCAATGCTCCAAGGCAAAACCCGAGATTCTCAAGATTTATGTCATGGGTTGAGGGGAACATGATTTTTGTGGGTTTTCCTTTGCCTGCGCGCGGAAGATTATCACAGAGAATTCTCTGTTTCCTCCATCCTTCCGGGGAGATCCTGCCAAACCTGACAGCATTGCTGCATGCCCAGCAATACAGGCAACCGTGTGGACAGCCCAGGCAGATATTAAAAGTTTTGCATGCCCATTCACGTGTTCCGGTGATATTTTGCTTTCTCATTGTTCACCTCGCTTGGATGTCTGGCTTGTTTTTGTTTCAGGAAGAACTTTCTGTCTGCGATTTCGAATGTTTGGCTTAGCTGGTTTCTGGAGTGATAAGCACTCAAACAGGTATGGAAAGATAAAAGGTATTGTTATGGTAGAATATATTATAAGGATCGGATCAATCCATTTGTCGCCTAAAGTGATAATTCCGATGAAAGACGCCCCTACTGAGCTGTATAGTATGATTGGATTTGCAAGGTCCAGATGATCCTTTATGGCTTCTTTTATTATCAGTACGAATGCCACAGCCGCAATGCCCATAAAATACCCTACGAAAAAAATTGTGCTCATGTTTGCTCCCTATGAAGGATTGCATTGTTATTCATGTTTGGTTGATAACCGGTCCTAAACCATTCCTTGAAGGTCTGAAGAAAATTATAAACCAGTCAGACATCCGTTTATACCAGCTTGTATTCTGATGACCGTTCTCGTATTTCTCCTGCACAACAGATGTTTCTTCTTCCATTGCCGAAGTTTCAGCGCCCATGGCTTCAATCAGATCTCCCAGACCCTGAAGGCTGAAGAACAGATTCCTTTCTGCTTTGTTTGCTGTCCGGCATGATGCCAAAGGCACGAATTTTGTTTTCACGGAGGCTATTTCTTCAACCTTGAATTGCCGGATGAATTTCATGCCTGCGCTTTCGATAAATGTTTTTGGAGAACAGGTGGTCAAGTGAATAAGCCGTGAATTGATATCGCCCATGCCATAGATACAACGCCGGTCGATTACAGCGAAAAGAAGCCGCTGGTTTCCGTTTCGGTTGCGATAGATGCCAGGACGGAGTTCTGAGGAATTGCTGGTCTGGGGATTGTTTGCTGATGTTTTCATTGTCTGTCCTCCGGTATTTGGTTGTTATGTGTTAATAAAAAGGCGTTATTCGTTTGATGCGGGTTCGCTGTCACCATCATTATTGTCTTCGGGTAGTGTTTCTGTTTCCTTCTTTGCCCTGGAGAGAAACTGAATTCTTTCGGCTATTACCCTTAGCCTGTTTTTCTTTTCTCCATCCTTTTCCCAAGTCTCGTATTGGAGCCGACCCTCAACGAAAACAGGCGATCCTTTTGAGAGATGATCCGCACAAGCTTCGGCCTGTTTGTTCCAGGCAACCACATCCGCGAAACAAACCTCATCTTTTTCTTTCCCATCTGTTGTTTTATATTTTCGGTTGATTGCCATGCTGAGATTTGTGACAGGCCGTCCAGATGGCGTATATCGAAGTTCAGGATCCTTTGTCAGATTGCCGATGAGGAATACTTTGTTTAGATTTGCCATGTAATTAATCCTCCTTTTCATAAACATGTACGTTGTCGGTTTGCGATTATTCACCTCAACTGCCGGATTTCTTTCACCAATCCGACTTCATGAAGTGATTTCGACGTAAATCATAATCCAGAGTTAACGGAACATCTACGGAAGCAATGGGGTGAACATGGGAAGCGCCGGGATTGTAACGCGCGGCAACCCGACTTCTCATCGTTTTGGGTTGGAATATGACCGAATAAAGGAAAGCAGCTTATCGGCGGATATGACGTTTATACGTTTTATTGATTTATTTATTCTCACATCGGCATTCGGAAACACGATAACCGCAATCATCCAGGTGTTCTTGCCCCATAATTGCTGCATGATCCGGCGTTCCCAACGAATCGTACGGTTCATTTGGCAGAAATAATTCTTTTTGAACGGTTTTCCGTTGAGAAGAAGTTGCTTGCCATCAGTAGTGACGACCCCTCTATGGGCCTTGGTCTCGATGTTGAATACAAATCCATCTGGCCTGATGACAAGGTGATCAATATTCCCATACTTGAACTTGATGTCATTCACGACAAGGCACCCGTCAGTCAGCAGTTCTGTTAAAAGTCTTGCGACTACCTGTTCAGCCTTCTGCCATTCTCGTATTTTCTTATTTTTCATGCCCATTCTTAAAAACATCCATCACTTAAATACTTTCCGGTAATGAATTCGGTATACCGGAAAACTTATATAGACGTTCGTCTTCTCTCTTTTATGGCTTATGACTTTGAAGATGGCGTTCCCTCTCATGTCTGCACAAGACCACGTTATAAGTCCAGGGCAGAGAGGCAAATCGGAGAGTTACTTCATCAGCGACACATTCCACATATTTATGAAAAACCAATTGCTGTTATTGATGATGGCAAAACAAGAATCTGGTATGCGGATTTTGCGCTGCAGTGCGGCCCACTTATCGAATATTTCGGTATAAACGGTAAGCAGGACTATATCGAAAGGACAAGACATAAACTGAGGGTTTATCAGCAGAACCAATTTGATGTTATTCCTCTTTATCCGCCGGATATTACCGGTTCATGGCAGAAGAATCTTCTCGATAGAATAGGGGCGACATTGGAAAAACGACTTACGCAATATCGGGGTAATCGGTAAGACTTATCTGCCAATGATAACTGATAGGCAAAGGTGTTGGCATAATCCTTCACTCTCTTTCCTGCAAAAAGCAGTTGATATGTTCGCCCTTCTACTGAAGTGTGAACTTTCCTGACATTCATTTCCGATAGTCAAGAACATCAAAATTCGGCTTATTACGGCCTGTTCTCTTAACTTCGGTATCTCTGTAATAGTTGGATAGGTCACGCTATATTACCTCCCCGAAAACTATAAATACTTATCCTTCCTTCCCTCAAAAATAGACGGTATATCCGCTTTTTCCAGCAAATTACCATCTTCAATAAAGTGCATCTTACAGTAGAAGTGTGAACTTTTCCGGAAAAGCGGCCAACCTATCCTCAATGTACAATGGTTCCAGCACACAACA
>Ga0156394_1081_pt1 | contig 53971 bp, 52 predicted proteins | sample RifOxyA3_FD_108038 | JGI IMG/M metagenome (GOLD analysis project Ga0156394, IMG submission 108038) | Lentisphaerae bacterium RIFOXYA12_FULL_48_11 | reverse complement strand
CTTTGTGTCCTTTGTAAGACCACAGAGGATAGCGATTCCTGGCATGGAACGCTTCCGCGTATTCATGCGGCATTTTAACTTACACTTCTCAGAGATCAACCCACTCGGGAAAAAGCATTGACAGAACGTATTACAGGCCGGTCTTTTCCATCAATATTCCAGGCATGGAATCCCGCTGACAATCTCAAAGAAGACAGGACAGTCACGGAAGCGAGGCATGATCTTATTTTTAATGGGGCGTCATTTTTCAGGCTGCAGTGGAATAATGATGTACATCATGGACTCGCTACAGGATTCACGGAAAAAAGCATCCAGCAGGGCCTCCGGCGCAGGCAGGATTTAATGAGCAGGAATCCGAACATGATTCTGCTGATTGAAATTCGTTACCGGGATGCCCATAAATCCTATCTCCCGGATGGCCACAAATGGTGGCGCCGGGACGGAAAGGGACAGATCGTTCAGGGATGGGAAGAAGGAGGATACCTCCAACTGGATTACTCTAATCCGGAATTCAGAGAACAAGTTGCTATTCAGGCACGGGCGGCAATACAGTCAGGCGTAGTCGACGGTATTATGCTGGACTGGTGGGATGATGACACTGATCGCCTCGCACTGGCAAAGGCCATACGTAAGATCATCGGAGATAAAGGCCTGATACTGGCAAACGCCAACGATCGCCATACACCTGAAACTGCTTCATTTATAAATGGTTATTTCATGGAATGCTATAGGAGCCGGACAGCCGAAGACTGGAAAAGAATTGCCGATACTCTGGCATGGGCTGAGAAAAACTTGCGGGTTCCCCGGATCAATTGCCTGGAAACCTGGTATCACAAGTCTCGTGCCGACGAAAATCTTCTGCGTGCCACTACAACGCTTAGCCTTGTCCTATCTGACGGATACTGCCTTTTCTCAGACCCTAATCCGTTACCAACACCTGATCATTTGCATAATTGGTACCCTTTCTGGGAACGAAGACTGGGGCCAGCCCTGGCTCAGGGAATACAGCGTCCGGATGGCTCTATAACAAGGGACTTCGCCAATGGAACAGCAGTATATAATCCAATGGGAAATAATTCTGTAAACATCTCGTTCAGCGAGTCCAGGACAAGCATTGCAACAGGCAAGAATCAACAGAGTCACGCTCTCAATTCGTGCGATGGCGACATATATATAAAATAACCAAACAATAGTCCTTTGTCCTACCTTGAAGGAATAAGCAATGCCTCGCGGGAGCCGGCAATAACCGGGGGAATGCCGCGCAGGTTGATATAAAAATCTTCAAGCGTCTCTTTTGAAGGTCTGACGAAGCGTATACTCCAGCATTCTCCTTTGGACACATCCTGGCGCACAACGTGGAACTTGTGTGCGCCTTCAATATTATCCTTCTCTTCGACGACTTTCCCGGTCGGGCCCACAAGAGCCGCCTTAACCAGCTCCCCCGGTCCACTGCCAGCAACCCTGGCAATGAATTCCTTCACTCCAGCCGGAACATAAAAGAAATATTCACCCGGAGATGAAAACAAATGCATGGAACCTGATTCATAATATGCGCTGACTGGTGTGGTCGAAGTGGATATCCGGATAGTATCCGACCCCTGTTCGCAAATCAGCCGGCAGGCGCCGGTATCAGCCGTCTTGAATGTATATGACTTCTGACCAGCCACCGCATCGGCAAGTTTCATCTCCTTGCCCGACGGCGTAATGACTTTGACCTTTGCAGCCGGTTTCTTCCCCTTCCCGACCTGATCGACTTGAATAACAAAATTAACTTCCTGCCCAGAATCAGCCCAAAGAAGATATTCCGCCTTGTCACGCAAACGCGCCATGCAACTGTATTGTTTTCCGGGCGCTACTTTCCCTCCAAATGGCTTCCATTGAACACCTTTCAAGTTAAACGGACTGACCGCTTTCACCCCGGCTTGTCCAGGAAACCAGGCATCGATCTGTTTCTTATCGAGCTTGTAAACACTGGTATGACCGTTACGTTCAACACTTAACCGGCCTGTTATATCGACAAGCTCACGGTCACCGCTCATATCCTTGTATGACAACGGCAGTCTTTCAACCGTATCCACCACCTTGCAATTCTCGAATGCAATGCCGCCCATGTCGCCTATTCCGTCGGGTAAGGAAGAGATTTGTATCGGAGATTGTTCCGGCTTGTCGGCAAGACAATTACGAATCTCGCAATTCTTAAACGACACCCTGCAGCCACCAGCCGGCTTCCCGTTAACTGCGATACCGGCGCCCAGACTGTTTTCAAAACGGCAATTTATAAACTCAATGATACCGCCTACAGCCGTTACGCCAACCTCATCATCTGTCGTAAATCCGACAGCACGGCGGCATCCCACGGACCGGCAATTCTCTAGGCGAATCGAGATGGGCGCCGATTCCGCCTTCAGTTGTTTGAGATAGAACTCATAGGCGTCACCCTTGTTATTTTCCGAAACACAGTCGCGCATGACACAGTTTACAAGCTTCTCATCTGCATCATTCGGCTCGAAATCAATACCAGCCATCGGCGCCGTACCCGCCGTATTCTTTAAAATACATTTCTCGATGAGCAGATTCTCGGCGCTTATAACGCTTATCCCCTGCCGGTAATGATCAACACATATCACGTCTTTGATTTGAATATCTTTGTTTGTAATTCCCTTCTTTGCGACGCCAAGGTAAATACCATCCCCGCCACTCTCTGCAAGGGTAAGCCCAAGCACCTTCACATTACTGCAGCTGCGAATACTCAGCGTATGACGCCACTCGGCGTGCTCATATTGCGCCGGATCATCATAATCCTGACGCCACATGCGCAATGCTGCCCCGTAACCGGTCAGCGTGATATTCTGTTTCAGCGAGGCAGTAAACAGCGAATCCGCCTTACCTTTGAAAGCACCCCTCCTGGCCTGCACAACAGTTCCCTTTTCAAATACTATCTCCTGGTCTCCGGCCAACTGGATCTTATCCACCACCCAGGGCTGGCCCATGTTGCCGACAATCAGTTTCCGGACACCTGAATCAATTGCAGACTGAAGCGCCCTGGTGGAATCTGCCGGATCAAAACCCCACCATTCGGCACGCGCAACATGGCGCTGACCTGCCTGAACTTCTTTAATGGCTTCTGCTGGAATTACAGGAACCTGTCCCAAAAACCCGGAACTGCATCCCGAAACGATTGAAACCATAACCGGCACAATGATAAATTTACTTACTGTTTTCATTATTTTTTCCAGCCTCCTGCCTCAACCGTTCCAGAACATGACGGCAATTAACAACTTTCTCAACCAGGTCCAGAGGCATGTAGTAATAATGATTAGACGCCTCGAAACCGATCCGGGAATCCTGCCTTGTAAGCGTGAACAGACGTCTAGCCGCCTGTATCTCGTCCTCCACAAGACGACTGATTTCATCAAGCCGCGCCTTCTTCTCTTCTGCCGTAAGAGGTTTGGCTTTATTCAGCAGTTCATCGCGCGCCATGACAAACCGCACCTGGCTGGCAACGCTCTGGAAATGCAGTTGTGCCGCTTCTGCAAAGTTTAACTCGGCCTGCGCCCTGACAACACAGTCTTTGGGCGCTTTGGCCACAGCATGCTGCAAATCTGCCAGACCCTTTTTCCAGCCGTCCGCCACCTTTGCAAACTGCCTTCCGAACACATCAGCTGGATACGGCCCACGCCATGTCTTCAAGTCATCATAAGGAATCCCAACCATAGTTGCCCGGAAACCTGTCGGTTCCGCAAAGAGCAGGTTGGCAGGTCCATACTGCTGGGGTCCGTTGTAAAGCACGCTGATATGATAAGGATACTCTTGAAAAGCTTTACTGAACGCCGTCCAGGCTTTCCTGGCATCTGCCGCACCGTCACCAAAACGCGACCTGGCAACAGCATCCAGAACCGTTTCCGCTGAAGGCACCGGTTTCTCGCTGAAATACCTGGCTACCTCAAGGTTCGGCGATGGATAACCACCAAGGCTCCAGCTGAGCAGCTGCCCGTCTACACCGGCCGAGGCCAGGTTCACACAGTGTTCGGCAATCAGGTCAAGGACAGGCAGGTATGGCACGGAAGAAAGCTCCCATGTATTGTTAAACTGGACCTTGGCCGCGGTCTTCAAGCCCGCCTGTTTTGCCAGCTCCCAGTTCTTGAGTGCACGCGGCCCGGGCCCAACCGCGGAAATGGAATATTCTCCTACAGCAGTCTTAACGCCGCCGCGTTCTATCGGCTTGCTCCATTCACTGACAGACATGTACCAGATCGACTTGGACAATTTTGAGATGGCATCACCGGCCCACTCACCCCACGCCCAGTCCCATGCGATGACCTTCGCATCCGGGTTACCCCTGTGCACCCCAGCCTCGATGGTATTGTTCACCTCCGCAATGATCTCCGCTGCGCTGCGGGAACCGCACCGTTGACACGCCTTATGCTTCCCGTGTGATGCACAGCTGGTCAGATTCTCAGACGCTGTGATCGTGAAGACACCCCCAAGCCCCGGTACCTTTTTGAAAACATAAGCAAGCGAATCGCTGATCCATTCGCGCACCTCAGGCGAAGAAGTACACATTGCAAAATGGTCTTTCTCCTGTACCCCCTGCATTCCAATACGGTTCTTGAAGAAAGGTTCCTGCATAGCGCGCGGCTCGTTCATGTACAAGTAGATCTTGATATTGTACTTCCCCGCTTTTTTCACCAGCCTGCGCAGCCCGGCAAGCCTTGCTTTATACCCAGCGCCAAACTCAGGAAACTTCTTACTGGGTGCAAGCTGGTTGAGAACAACGTGCATCCAGACTCCATTTACACCCAGGTTGGCCAATCGTTCCAACAGTCCATCAGGATACGGATCCAGATCGGGGTTCGAGAGCGGATCGCCGTACAGCGCACAATACGAATAGATAAAACGTAACCCTTCTGCGTTTTTTAGCTGGCCCGGACTGCGCTGCGAAGCCGGAAGCCGTTCGTTTAATTCTTTTATAAAGGCAAACCGCGCCTCTCCAGGCTTCTGTAACTCGTCACCAAACATATCCAGGACCAGACTCTTGATTGCAGCAGTGCGCGTTCTTGCATCTGCCGATGGTTCCACGTAACAAAGCGGTTCACATGAAGGCTTCAGAGAACCAAGCTTGATAAAGAGAAAATCGTCTTCGCGAAGCGTGTATGCAAGCTGTTCCGCCGACATATTCAGCAGCACCAGGAGCTGATCATACGGCAGCAGGTGCCAGTTTCGGCGAATGGTTGTGATATATCCGCGCGCCTCCTGTTCACTCGGGATCTTTATTGCTGGCGGCAATCCCATGGACGCGGCAACAGCTTCAATATTCTCGACGGAAGTATTTAGCACTTTAGCCATCCTGGCTGGCTCAACCACCATCCAGTTGCGCCAGATAAATACATGCATCCGGTCTGGGAAATGAGAAAACTCCAGAGCATTTGGCGCAGAACCAGAAGGGAGCTCTGCTGCATAAACATCTGACGCAAAACAGGCAACAACAAAACAAGTCAATATACGGAAAGACAAAGCGGAATTATTCATATTTATTACCTCCTACAGGAATACAAACAATCAAACAGACCAGACCTTTAGAACATTGTATCAAAATACTGCTTGAATAATTACCCTAATAAACGCAAAATAAATGACCGGGTGGACATTATTAATCATTCATTATACAGATTGCCAGCATTAACGTTATTCATCCCCGCAATATCCTGCGTGCTTGCAGCGGAGCCTGCCTGTGAGAAAACCATAATTTTCCCGCGCGAGGGAAATACTGTATGTCGCATTCCATCCATCATAGTCTCAAAGAACGGCACATTGATGGCTTTTGCCGATCGCCGCAAGGGTAGCCGTACGGACTGGGGACACGACACAGACATCGTTTTGCGCAGAAGTATCGATGACGGAAAGACCTGGCTTCCAAGACAAACCATCATCACCGAGGAAGGAGTAAATTTTCACGGCGGGCCAGCACTGGTTGACCGACAAACTGGACGTATTTTTAAATTCCTCAGAAAGCGCCCTGCATCATTCAAAGACCGTATCAGCTTCTATTTTGCACTATTCCACGAAACAAGCACATGGAAAGAATGGGGGATGGGCAGTTATGTTACCAGCAGTGACGATAATGGCGTGACGTGGTCCACCCCACATCGCGTCGAAATTGAATATTCCAATAAAGATGAATTTGTCAATGTCGGGAACGGAAGCCATGGCATCCAACTGATGGACGGAACGTTAGTCATTCAAGGCTATTGTCTGTCGACAAAGAAAACCACAGACAAGGCCAGAAACTCAACCCGCTCGGTATTACTCACCAGCAATGATCACGGCTTGACATGGAATCGAGGGGCAGAATGGCCGGCTAAATACGCACCTATGGAATATGTTTTAGTGGACACTGAAGAAAATGGCTTCTACATCAACCAGCGGACACAGGACGCCAAACGCAGGGTCTTGCGGCTTAAGGATATTAACGAAAAAAACCTGAGGTCATCACTTGATCAAACCCTGCCAGAACCAACCTGCCACGCAGGACTTATCAGATTAAGCTCTTCACGTTACGACGACCAAAGCAGGATATTATTTGTCAATCCGGGGATCCCCAATTTTCAAAAAGGCTTCAACTTGAAAACCAGGCAAAAACTGACAGTTCGATTAAGTTATGATGAAGCAAAGACTTGGCCCGTCTCGAGAGTTCTCGAAGAAGGGAAAGCCGGTTATTCCGATCTGGCTGTGCTGGAAAACGGAACTATTTTCTGTATGTACGAAGAGGGAGAGGCAAGGTTTGACGAAAATATTGCTGTTGCACAGTTTAACCTCGAGTGGGTTACGGAATACGAGGATTCGCACGATTGCAGCACATCCGTAGCTGCCAACAAAACCCCCGCTTACTGACAATCACCTCACTGCATTCACGGCAGGATCGCTTACAGATGGCTTATCACTCTCCAGAAGCCCTCGAATGGTCTTCTTAATATCCGAAGGTTCGCTGTCTTTGGAAAGGACCACATCTGCTCCGGACTGAAGAAGTTTCGTCTGCTCGCCTGGATTGAGACTACCGCTGAATATCATCACAGGAACAACATGAACCGACGCTTTAACATGCTCAAGAATTTGCAACCCAGTTTCGCCGGGCATGTTGAGGTCACTTATAACTAGATCAAACTCCTGGCCATCCAACAATTTCAAGGCTTCAGCAACCCTGCTCGCCTCCTGACATTCGACATCACCCAGAGACTGACAAAGTTTTCGGACAAATCGTCGTATCGTTGATTCATCATCGACTATCAGAATTCTCTTACGCATAGGCCTCCAGGGTAAATCTTCCTGCGGCAATAAAACCACACGTTTTTGAACCGTAATAATCTTCTTGAAGAAATACAAGCCCTCTATTTCATAAAATACCATCGCTAAAACAACTAAAACAGAATATTCTGCAATGCAAAGAGTTACAGATCGAAGCTTTCCGCTGATTTTGAGGTTTTTCAAGAAAACGAAGTTGCAACAACATTCATACAATGTAATATTGCATCCACTGACATTCATCAATTGCTTCATGCATAAGCATATGGATGCTAACATCAGTAAGATATTTTGCAGAGAAATTACCTGTCATGTTTGAGATGCTTGACAGATAAAGAATCGAACACCTAAATGAAGAAATATATAGCACTTATTGTAATTGTTACGGCAGCAATGTTAACCAGCTGCTCTCCAGGCAATAAATCCAAAAACAATGACAGATTCTCCAAATACGAAGGACCAACGTGGTGCGGGTCGACCTGTTCGACTCCGCAATGCATGAAACAGTGTACAAAACGAAAAGGACACTCAGGAAAGCATTCTCACTCTCAGCCAAATCACGAATGGTACTAAGCCCGGTGTACGTTTAAAAAAAAGAACCGGGCAACATCATTTCAAGAGCACGGAAACAGTTACTCGATCATTCGAATTATTTATACCCGGAGAGACATCATCAGATGGCCTCCACTCGCCTGTTGCAGTCATTGAGAGTTTACGGGCCCTTGATGCCGTTTTCCATTCCCCATAACCCATTATTGTTATCCGACGCGGATTGACATCAACCTTGGAAATCAAGTAATCCGCAACCTTGCGAGCCCTTTCCAGTGACAGCTGCCAGCTGTCACGAAACTCAGGATTACTTTGAAAATGCCCGGAGAATCCTTCCACAACTATTTTCATGGGAGCATTTGTGAGAAAACCGCCTATGTGTTGAATCAACCTTGCATTTTCCTCCGAAATCGACGCTTTACCTGGTTCAAAAACAATTTGATCTGACAGAATCACGCTATAGCGGTTACCTTCATTAGGTTCAACATCAAGAATCGGCTGTATAGTCCGATCAAGTTTCAGATACGCAATCTGAGTTTTTAAGTGTTCCAGAAATGCCTGGTCATGAATAATTTCCTCAACTGCCTGCTTGCCCTTCTTTTTCCCGCCCTCGCCCGAAGACGAAGCAGCACTTGGCACATCACTGCCGACAATCGCCCAGTTCCTTCCTGCTATAACCTTACCCTTTCCTCCTGTTGTCTCTCCGCCGAAACCGCTGCGAATGGCAATGGCTACAGCACTGAATTTCTTGAGATTCAGCGCCGACATTGAATACATCATAATAAAGAAAGCTACCAGCAAAGTCATCATATCAGCATAGGACAGAAGCCAGCGCTCCGCATTCTCGGGCGGCTCCTCTTCATGTTCCTGTTTTCTGGGTTTCTTCTCCGCCATATCCGACTTCTTTCCCGGTACAGATTATTTCTTTTCTTTTGTTTCAGGCACAGCATTCTTGCCAGGGCTGTAAATCAGGGACTGCAGGGTCTGTTCCGTCATTCTGGGACTCACACCCTCCTGTATACAAAGCAATCCCTCAAGGATGATCTTCTTTTCATGTACATCGCGAGTACATGCATTCTTGATTTTCGTTGCAAGAGGTAGAAAAACCAAGTTAGCCGAAGAAATGCCATATAAAGTGGCAATAAAAGCAGAGGCAATTGCCGGCCCCATGGATGCTGCATCTTCCAGATTGGAAAGCATCGACACAAGCCCGAGCACTGTTCCAATAATTCCCAGAGTTGGCGCATAACCACCCAGGGCCTTAAAGTATTCCTCTCCTTCCTTGTACCAAGTCTTCAGAGATGTCATATCCATTTCCATTGTCGTCCTCAGACGATCCGTATCGACGCCATCAACGAGCAACTGTAATCCCTTAACCAGAAATTCATCTTTCTGATTTTCTATGGAATTTTCCAAAGCCAGCACGCCATCCCTTCGACTGATCATTGCGAAATCAACAAGCATCTTGATCAACGCACCGTGCTCCATTGCGTTGTCGACAAACGCCCGCTTGAGTTTTGCACCAATGGCCTTTAATTCGTGCATGGAGATGCCTATTGTTGCGGCACCAAAGGCTCCGCCAAACACCAGGACCGCCGGTGCCTCTTTCATAAATGAATGAAGAGCCTCACCAATACTTTCTGATGCAGGTTTTTCCAGGACAAGGCAAGCAAACACGCTGCCCCATGCCATTATCATCCCGCCTACCGTAAGTTTATCCATGACATTCTCCGTTCAAATTCTATTTGCCAGACGTCCGCTTCTTCCAATCCAAGATAAGGGCAACGATTTCTTCAGGAGTTTCCTTCGCCACAAAAGTGGTCCCTTCATGCAACCTTACACTCGTATCAGCCTGCGAGTTGGCCTCTACGGACTCAATGAAATCCTCATTAATGTAAATCTCTTCACCGCTGACTATTCTCAGTTTTATCATGATTTGCCTCCATGCATTTGTTGATCAACTTTATAAATTTCGAACACAGCGAAAGCCCACAAAATCATTCTGCTCAGCCGGTAAAAGGCTGGTTCTCTTGACGCAGAAAAGCAGATATTCAACCCGGCTCCTCCAACAGCCGCCCCTGATGATCCGTTCCGCGCCGGACGATGGACCACGGGGATTTCCTGCCATAGTCTCAGATATTTCGCCATACCAATCCCAGCACCACTCATAAACGTTGCCAGCCATATCATAAAGACCATACCGATTCATCATATCATGGCCTTTTTTACCACCATTGATTTCCTGTTTCCCATTATAATAGCCAACAGGCGTTGTGCCTTCATCAAACGGATCACCACTGGAAAAGTAATTTGCCCTGGCACCACTCAGAGGGGCATTACCCCAGGGAAAATAACACTTCTCGAGCCCACCCCTGGATGCCTTTTCCCACTCGGCCTCAGTAGGCAAACGATAACCATTTGCACTCCAATCAACGGATGCCATCTCGAGATCACTCTTACCTATCCTGTATATATTGGTCTGAGTCCGGTTCAGGTAATAAACAGGAGTCAATCCTTCTTTTTCCGATCGGGCATTGCACCATTTGACACAATCATACCAGTTGACATTCACAACCGGATGTTGCGGCGTAGTTAACTCACGTTTTGAACTACCGGCCTGACCGGCAGGTAGGTCTGTATACCCGCGAGCTTCACCCCATTTCCTCACCTTCATCCAGAGCTCCCAGGTAACCTCATCTATATCCATGTTGAAACCCATTACATCAACGATGTGGGGCGGAGCATTCGAGAAATAACCAAACATGTTCCCTCCACCCATCAGGAATTTTCCAGACGGTATGACAACCATGTCGAGAGGAGCCGAACTCTCCACAAAAAGGTAAGGAGGAACAGATACAATCTCACCTCCACCATGCACAGTAGCGGGGACATCAGACCAACCGCTGTGCGGCATTCCTGCAGGTAAATCCATGCGATCTACTGTTGAGGTCGACACTGTGGCATTTCTCCACTTGGAAGTTATATTTGAAACCACCCAGTCAAGATTTGAGGGAGATGCACCATGCACATAATGGCAGAAAGTTGCCCCGAGCCAGACTGCAATTACTGCCAGCATCTTCTTCATATTTTTCCCAATCAAACCATTCAAACACCTGAAATTCAGGTTATATTCTCAACTGTATTTTAGCACTCAGCATGCCATTGACAGGGAAGAAATTGCCGATTCAATGGTTCAGCGATTTTTTATATGGCATTATGAATGCTTTTTAACTGTATCATGGAAAAAAGATACTTTTTCGGCGAAATTTGCCTTTTAGCCCTTGGAGTAATGTTGTTTTTTGCCGCTGGCTGCGAGGACAATGCCGTTCCAGACACACTGAATGAGGCAGATCCTGTAGGAGCCCTTACAATCACCCCTTCTTCAGCATCCATAGGATTGGACGAAACCTATGCCGTTTTCACAGCCAGAGGCGGAACCCCTCCCTATTCCTGGACTATTAGCGACACCAGCCTCGGCTCAATACCGCAAACTGACGCTTCAACAATCACATACACAAGATCAGGCACTACTCTTGGGGCCAATACAATTACTGTAATCGACAGAAACAGCTGGGCAGCAACAGCAGTTATCAATCAGACGACTAACAGCCCTTCCGGCAGCTGACAAGGAAAGAAAATGCAAATGAAAAATACACAGACAAAACGCCTTTCCGTGCTCCTGTCGTTCTTACTTCTGCAGACAGCATACGGCGAATCAGAAAATCCATGGCATGACCATTCACTGCGCTTATATATGGGCTCTGTCGATAATGCTGCAACAATTGACGGCCGAGGAACTTATCTACCCCTCGAAATGGGTAGCGATGCTGAGATTGGCCTCGGCTTTACATTTGTACTAAACCCAAATTATGACCTCGAAATCTCACTGTCTGAACTGACGAGTTCCGCAAGCCAGCTGAATGCGCAAGGTTCGGGAAATGAGAACAATTCCATGAATATTTCGCTCAATAACAAAAAGCTCAGTGTTACAGGGAAAAGATACTGGCAGCGCAGCGAGCGACCCTTTGTACCCTGGGCAGGCGTTGGTCTTGACGGAAATCTCCTGGAAGTAACCGAAACGGAAACTGTGGCCTTGGCGCCAGGATCTGTCTCCAAGCCCTCACTAACCAGGGTGAGCTCAGCCCTGGGCGCACACATCTCCGGGGGAATAGATATTTATCCGCTTAAAACAAGCGCCTTCGCACTATCCCTGGAGGGCAGATACAATCTGGCCATTATTAATGGACCATTTGAAGGAGATATCAACAGCTTTGCTTTTCTTGTCGGACTGAAATGGGACTTCTGGCAATCCACATTTTAGACCATTACAGCCCAACTTCTTGGAAATAAGCAAGCAAAGAGGATCTTAAGCAACTTTCTGTTTTTTGTTAATTTTAAAGACATCTGCCCGCAAAGAAAAAAAACCTTCAGGTAATTATTAAAAATTGTCCAGCAACCTGTACAGGCTCTTTACAGAGATTCGATTCGCTGTTCCGGATCGACAAGCTTCGTGATCCTTATGCCGAAATTCTCATTAACCACAACGACATCACCCTGGCCAACAAGCTTACCGTTCACAATTATATCAGCTGAACTGCCGGCAGGCCTGTCAAGAGCCATGATGGAACCAGTACCAAGCTTAAGAATCTCACGAATGGAAAGTGCCGTGTGGCCAAGCTCAACCCTGATTTCAACCGGAATATCGAGGATCATCTTGAGATTAATATCCTTCGCATCTTTTCCAGGCATCGTACCCTGCCCAGGCTCAATCTGGGTAAGTTCAACCGGAGCTACCTCAACCTTACCATCATTCTGGCCGACATTATTTTCCATGGCACACTTTCCTTTATTTCAAAATAGCCCTGTTAGTTGGTTTTCTTCTCCTGTATACCACCAGCAACCGACATGCCATAAGTCTTAACAAGACCCACCGCAACCTTGCCGTGATGCTTACCTATCTCCGCAGTAAATGCCTGGTTTTCTCCGACATAAATATCCACAGGATTCTCTATTCTCTGCTCAAGACACACAACATCTCCCACTTTCAGGAGCCCTAATTCCCTCGCCGAGATAACGGTTGAACCTATTACCGCCTTAATATCCAGGGGAACGACCTCCATGGCCTTCAGCATCATATCACCCTCGCCAGACTCCATACCAGCGAGAGTCTTCCTCTTTCCAGGCGACGTCTCACCCCTGGCTACGGCTGACTGAATAACGACAAATGGATAACATATGTTCAAAAGTCCTGTAGTAGCCCCTATGTGAAGATCAAAAGCAACACAAAGGCATGGCGTCTCCGGTGTTACAAGCTGCAGATATTCAGGGTTAGACTCTTCTTCGGTAATTTCCATGCTGATGTCGGTAATGTTTTTCCATGCGATATTGGCATCAGTGATGATGGCATCGGCCACATTCCTGAATATTCGCCTTTCCAGGTAAGTTAACTCGCGGGTTTTTGCAGCGCCAGCACCTCCGCCTCCCCCAAGAAGTATTTCCAGCATAGCTACAACAAGAGGAGAATTTATCTCTATTGCAATATTCCCGATATTCGGCTTAGTCGAAAGTGTCCCTAAATATGTGGGATTTGAAAGAGAAAGCACAAATTCGCCGTACGAAATCTGGTCCACAGCCACCAATTTCACCTCTATGGATGATTTTAAAATAGAGAAAAGATTTGTCTGCAACGTTTTGCCGAGCGACTCGTGCATCATTTGTATGGAATGCAGTTGATCCGTCGACAATATCTGGGGCTTATGAAAGTCGTAGGCAACAACCTTTACCTGTTCTACATCAGTTTTAGGCTGTTCAGCACCTTCAAAAGCTTCGCCGGTTTTAACAGCTTCCCTCAGTGCATCTATTTCTTCCTGTGATAGTGTATCGGCCATAATCTTGTGTGTACCGGCATAATTCCCGGCATCAGAACTACTGTACTATGAATTCACTGAAATATACGTCTATCACTGAACCAGCCATTTTTTCCTTAATAGCCGCATTGATTTCACTCATTATGTCACGTTTGAGAGCTTCATGCCCCTCTGGACCATCCAATTCATCAAGAGTTTTCCGACTTGCAGCCGTTATTACACGGTCAATAAGCATTGGAGTGGAGTTTTTGAGCTCTTCCAGTAATTTCGCTTCACTCAGAACCAGATGCGCCTCTACTCTCAGAATTCTTGTGCCTTTGGTTTCGGCTATATTGACATTTACCGGCTTGAGATCCATCATTGGTTTTGCGGATCCCTCACCACCCTCTCCTTGTGCTTCGCCATGACCACCACCATGCGCTCCTTTTTTCTCAACTGGAGGAGGAAGAGTCGCCTTAACGGCGAAAAATGTGACAAGCGGCGTAATGGCCATGACCAGGAAACCGACAATTACAACCACCAGCATACCAAGTTTGCCACTCGAAGGTTTTGCCGGAACAGCATCACCGGCCGGTGCTTCTTTTGCCTCACCAGGGGCTTGATTTGCATTTTCTTCTGCCATAAGAAGATCTCCTTATCATCTCATTAATTCATGTTCAAATGTTTATGTTAGCAGGCCAAAAGCCACAGGACTTGTTTCTCAACTCTCCCTTTATCAAAGATAATTGTTATCCCCCCTAAAAATACAGGGGCGTCGCCCTGCGACACCCCTGTTTATCATTATCAGTCCTACTTTCGCGGACCCATCCTGCTTACACTTTACGAAAGAACAATCTATCTATTGCCACAGAGCTCTGTAACCCTATTTAAAGTACATTACATGGGCCCTTCATCAGTCCTACCTCTTGAGCGACAACAGATCCTGCAGCATTTCATCCGATGTCGTAATCGACCTGGAATTTGCCTGAAAACCACGCTGGGTAATAATCATGTTAGTAAATTCCTGGGCAAGGTCTACGTTAGCATTCTCAAGGTATCCCTGAAACACCTGGCCGACACCAGTTGTTCCTGCATTATTGAAGTCTCTAAGGGCTGCAGCATCCGTCGATTTAAACAAATTGCTTCCGACCGAGTCCAAACCAGTATTATTGTCAAAAGTAGCAAGCGCCACACGCGCTACCGCCGTTGCTGTGGCACCACCAACCGACGCATAAACAACACCATCGAGACCTACGGAAAAAGATGTCGTACCAGCAGGTAGTACAATGTCAGTCAACCCGGCACCATCATTGTTCACCATACTGGTAGCTGCGGCATCGCCTAGCAAACCACGTAAACGTTTGCCATCCGGGTTGATCAAATGGGTTACACCCGCAGCATCAACATCAAGGATAAAATCACCGGCCCTTGTAAAATATACATTTGAAGTACCAACCGCCGCACCAGGTTCTGCTACGACAAAAAATCCTTCACCAGAAACACCCATGTTGGAAGCCTGTCCTGTTTCCATTAAAATACCACCCTTGAAATTCCTTACTATACCGCCGACCTGAGCACCGAGACCGATCTGCTGGCCAGGCGTTCCGGGAGAAGGAGCACGTATCGTGGTAACATAAGCTTCTTTGAACGTCACATCACTGCCCTTGAAGCCGGGCGTATTAACGTTTGCAATGTTGTTTCCGATAACATCCATTTTCCTCTGATGTGTACGAAGGCCCGAAATACCGCTGAACATTGATTGTAACATGCTTTATCTCCTTGTTTTGTACTTATTCATATTCAGATTGACGACGGAGCCTCTGCCAGAGAAAGACTGGTCAAACCGCTCATTGGATACGACGTTCCGTTAATCGTTAACGTCATTCCATCCGAACCCCACACCACGCTCTCAACCTCACCTTCAACACTCTCTCCGCCTACCAATGTAGCCTGTACGGTATTACCCTTCAACAACATGGACTGAACAAGAGCGTCCTCTTTTCTGAATCCTTCGAATGTGGCGTTCAGGTTTTTCATCTGCTCCAGCGAACTGAACTGGGCCAATTGCGCGATTGTATCCGTGCTCTTCATCGGATCCAGCGGATCCTGATTCTTCATCTGCTCCATCAGCAACTGGAGAAATTCATCCTTACCAAGCGCACCACCCGGAGCCGTATTGGCAGGAACCGAATTGGGAGGAACATTCGTTACCGGACTCGTTACTTCTGTTATCTCCGCCATCTTAATTCTCCTTACAATTCATACTCCTGCTTCTATACTGTTACACCTATATCATCCTCTATGCCACAAACCACAAACCACCATTTTCATTGATTTCCTCAGCATTTCGCGGGGTTATCCCGGCAATACTTGCCGGAACACCTTTGCCTGAGGTCTTACTTGCCGGTCCACGATCTTCAACTTCACGGTCTCCGGTAAACCATCTTCGACCGCCATTTTCATTTCCGCTGTTAACATCAAACTGGGAAAGTCTATATCCGTTCTGGGTCACAACATCCCGAATAGTCTGCTCGTTATTCATCAGGAAACTGCGGGCATAACTGTTCTCGGCAACAATGTTGAGAGCCAGATCACCAGCCGATTCCCGACAGCTTATTGTCAGCTTGCCAAGATTCGGAGGAACAAGATGAATCGTCATCGAAGTATCGTTACCAGACACCATGGAAAGAAGAGTCTTATCAAATCGATCCACAACTTCCTGCAATGTTGCCACCCTCTTCATCATGTGAGCAACCATTCCAGGCAGAACACCCTCTTTACCCGAAACAGCCGCCCGGGCTTCAGAATTCAAAACCGAAGGCACAGCATCATCACGTACACCCTCATCCATTACACCCTTCTTGAAACCCGGATTTATCTTTTCTGTATTTTGAACCATTGATCCCACAGGATTGGACTGTTGTTCGGATGCCCCCCGCGAAACCTGACCTAGAAGAACTTCCGCCTCCGCCACTTCATCATCAGAGACTTGAACATTCTTAACATCCTGGCTTTTATAACCGTCAGACCTGATACCCTTAATCGGATTGTGCAATATCTGCCCCGAATTATCTCCTTGTGGCATTTGCCTGGTCTGTCCATCCAAATCCCGGCCATCACCCTGTTCAAACGTCGCGTCACCAACCTCAGGAGCATCCATATTACCTCCTGATCCGGAAAGTGTTACTACATCCTGAACTTTCCCATTCCCATCAACCTTGCCATCACTGGAAACAACAGGAGCAACTCCGGCACTGGCAACATCAGAAGCATTCATAGCCTTATTGTTCGAACTAATTACAGGATCACCTACATTCAATCCCCTGATCGCAACCCTGCTACCTCCAGGCATCTCCGGCGTTCCTGCTGTTTTCGCTTCAGCGTCCGCCATGGTTTCCCCAGAGTCAGCATAGGCTTCTGTGTTCACAGTCACAGCAACCTTCTCTGTCTGAAACAAAAAGTTAATCGCCGCCTGGTTTATTACAGGCAATACATCCCCGGCAATGGAAGAAATACCAGACGTCGTATCATCTGCGGGAACATTCTCATTCTCCAGGGCTTCACCTGTTTCATTTATACCCGAAACACCGGCAATAATATCCTGAACTACCTGTTCGCTCCCGGCTGCACCAGCCTGGCATGCTGCGATAATACTGGTTTTGACATCCCCAACAGCCACGCTGATTTCTGTCTGCCTTGACAACCGATCATCACCTTTTTGAATTTCTTCATTTGAAACCTTTGTTCCGGCTTCGAGATGCACTTGCACGGGCAATGCCTCTTCTTCAGCAATCGACACTTCGCTGGAATTAGAGTTTTCAGCTGAAGGATTCTTTTGCTGGTTATCGGCCTGGACATCAGGCTTTTCAATATCCTGATTCAGAAAGCCTTTAACCAACCCCTGGAAATCCGCAGTTTCTTTATCACCTGATGCAGATTTGTTTATCAGATTTAGTACAGGAGCCGACGCGACCTCCTTGATCATAGTATAGGCCATTTTACGGTCCTTTCTTTACCTTATCCTGTTTCATCCTGCGAATCACATCCGACCAGTCCGCAGCTTTTTTCGTTCCGTCCGCTCCAGTTGCAATTGAGGCGTTAAGTATTGCGGCAGCCTGTCGTTCGGGTATCAGGTTCAATATCCTGGCAGCACGATCACTCGTCATTTCCCTGAGAAGAGTTGATGCACTTTCCGGATCCATCTTGCTGTATACAAGAGACAAACGCTTGAGATTCGCCTGCTCAGCAGCATCTGCTTCCACTATTTTTTCACTTAATGAAGTCCGGCTCTTCTCCAGCTCGGCCTTCATCAGCGTGACGACTTCCTGCTGATTACTCAGGGACTGCTCTCTCGCCACAAGTTCTCCAAGTTTATTTTCGTAGATTTTCTTCTCTTTTTTAAGTGCAAGCACCAGATCATCCACAGTCTCCTTCTGTCCAACCAGGCCTGCCATCTTCTCGTCTTTGACTTCGGCAGATTTTTCAGTGGTCTCAATATTGGCATCCTGCGAGCGGAAAGGAATACGGCCTGTCGCCACAATCATGCTGAGCATGCTTAGAGATACAGCGCACACAATACATGCAATCAGGAATAGAAATTTCATAACTGCTTCTTTCTCCTAAGCGATTCTCTCCTGCCGTACAAAACGTGCAATTGCCATTTCATCCATCTCCCTGCGATCAGCCCGGCGGCCATCAGTAATCCATTGACTCTTTTCACGTTCCTTCAGCTTCTCGAGGCTCTTCCTTTCACGCATCGCAGTCAACAGCAGCGTACGCGCTTCCTCCAGGCTCTGCCGGTATTTCCTTACAACTTCCTCCTGCTTTGACATATGGCCCTCAAACCGGTTCACAAACAGCACTCGAACCGACATGTCATGGCGGTTCAATTCCCCTCCCCGAAGTTTGTCCGCATGGGATCTTTCCTGCAGATGTTCCTGCTCCCGCAATCTTGCCAACCGTGCTTCCCCATGATTCAATTTTCGCTGCATCTCGCCTACCCGGACTTCGGCGGCCTTTTCCAACGCTTCCTTTGCATCAAGCAGCCTTTGTAATGAAAAACTGAAATTTTTCATGACACCGCAGCCTCCAGGCACTTCAAAGTTTCATCCCACCGTGATGACACGTACTGTGGCTGGCGTAGAAATGCCATGATCTTGTCTATCTTCGCAAGTGATTCATCTATCTTCGGATTAGATCCAGCGACATAGGCACCAACATTAACCAGATCCTCAGCCTTCCTGTAAATCGACATAAGCGTTCTGAGCTTACCGGCCTTCTCCCTGTGTGGCCCGCTTACAATTTCATTCATGATTCTGCTTAAGCTCATCAACACGTCTATTGCAGGATAATGGTTGGATTCCGCAATCTGTCTTGAAAGCACTATGTGTCCGTCAAGCACCGACCGGGCCGAATCAGCAATCGGGTCATTCATATCATCAGCTTCAACAAGTACTGAATAGAACGCCGTGATACTGCCTTTATCAGAGTTGCCTGAACGCTCAAGCAAATGTGCAAGAAGACCAAACACGCTGGGCGGATAACCCTTGGTTGTAGGGGGTTCCCCGATTGCAAGTCCTATTTCCCTCTGCGCCATGCCATAACGTGTAATGGAATCCATCAACAGCAGTACATTTTCTCCCCTGTCCCTGAAATATTCAGCAATCGCCATGGCCGTCGATGCACCCTTTATGCGCATCAAGGGAGACTGGTCGGATGTGGCCACGATCACCACTGATTTTTTCAAACCGTCGCCAAGACAGTTCTCAATAAAATCTCTTACTTCCCTGCCACGCTCACCGATCAGGGCAATAACATTCACGGTCGCGCAGGAATTTCGCGCAAGACTGCCCAGCAGAACACTCTTTCCAACACCGCTTCCGGAGAAAACACCGACGCGCTGTCCCTTTGCACACGTAAGCATGCCGTCAATAGCCTTGATTCCCGTGGAAAAAACCTCCCTAAGCCTTTCGCGAGTCATTGGAGCCGGCGCGGCACGGTGTATTTCAACAGGAACTGTATCCGTAAGTTCAGGTCCGTTATCTATGGGCCTGCCCAGGCCATCCACAACGCGCCCAAGCAGACTGTACCCGGCGCAAACCTCAAGACGGTTACCAGGCAAAACCCGCGCACCGGGTCTTATCCCGCCGAGATATTCGACAGGCATGAGAAGAACCGAGTTGTCCCGGAACCCCACAACTTCGGCAGGAACCTGCTTTGTATTTTTCCCGTTTGCAGTTTCAATCCAGGCAAGATCACCAACCGATATACGTGGCCCGACAGACTCAACAGTCAGGCCTATGACTTTCGCCACACGCCCTTCCGGTCTAGCAGTACACTCACTCTCCAGGCCATCCGTGTACTTGAGAGTGTCAAGATTTAGCATTGTATTCATCGCTGTAACGCATCCGCTCAACAAGCTTTTCCTGCAACAGCTTGAGCCGCTCTGAAATACGAGCATCAAAATAACCGTTCTTGCTCTCTATCACTACATCCCCTGACATCAGCGAATCATCCTCAACAACCTCCAGCCTTGACATCAAGTCCTGCCGTCCGCCCTGCTGTCGCGCTTGCATCAGAACATTCATGTCAGCACTGCTAACCCTGATCTTGGCACCCTGCAGATCGGATATAGGTGAAAGAACATCAGAAATCACATCCTTGACCATTGCCCCATCCGGAAGCTGCCTCCGAACGATGATTTCCGCCAGCTTCACAGACAAATCAACAAGCTGACGGGCAATCTGCGCTTCAACCTGTTTCATCAAAATTTCGAATGAAGATTCCACCGAAGCCCACAGTTTCGTGTTCTTGGCCTTCTCTTCAGCCAGCCGCATCTCCCATTTCCTGTCAGCCTCCTTCTGCACCTGCTCCCTGATCTGCTCAATTCGCCGTCTTTCCTCATAGGCATCCTCGTGCTCAATCACAACGATCGTGGGATCGGGCGAGACCAGTCGCGAGAAACTGTCATGCATAAGAATGTTGCTAGACGTATTCATCAGCCCCCTCTTCTCCCACAGTCACCTGCCCTTCCCCTTCCAGCCTTCTTATGACATCCACTATTTCCTTCTGCTTAGCCTGGATTTCAGAGAGCTTAAGCTTCTGCGAGAATTCCATTTCTTCCTTCAAAGCTTCGGATGCCCTCTTGGACATGTTCTTGAATATCTTCTCGCGAAGAGCGATTGAAGCCTTGCGAAGCGCCACAGCAAGAACTCCCGTGTCAATCTCCTGCAATACTCTGCGGATCGCCACGTCGTTAAGCTTGACCATGTCCTCAAACGTAAAGAGCCGTTCCCTTATTTCCTTGCCAAGACTTTCCGCGCTGTCGTCGATTGCAGTTAACAGCTCCTCTTCAACGGATTTGTTGACGTTCTGGAGAATACGGGTAATTACCTCAACTTTATCATCTTCATCCAGCTTCCTGGCCTTCTTGCTCTGGCCGATCTTGGAATCCATGAATTCCTCTATGCGGGCAACCACGTCGGGCGAAGGAGGGTTGGAAGTACACAGGGATACCATGACCTGCTTTCTGACATCTGTTGGCAATATATCCAGGATCTCACCAGCCTTTTCAGCAGAGAGATACCTTATAACTACCGCTATAACAGAAGGTTGTTCCCTTGATAAAACAGAAGCAATCTGGTCCCCGGTAACACCGTCAAGGCTTGCAAATGCCTCACGACCAGACGGAACCCGATCCTGGAGCATTGCAGCCGCACGCTTTTCACCGATAGCTTTGGCCAGCAGGGAATTCATCGTCTTTTCATCACCCTGCACGGCATTGCCCATTTCCATGATCCCGCGCACGCACTCACGTATCGCCTTATCCCTGATGTCACCCGGAACAACGCCAAGCGTACGAATGGTATCCGCAACCCTGGCCATCACTTCAGGATCCAGTTGCTGAATAACCGAAGCCGATATCTTCTCGTCCAGGCTTGCCAGAAGAATCGCTATTTTCTGTTGGTCTGTAAGGCTTATGTTCCCGGCCATCGGCAAATGCTCCCATCAAACCGTATTATTTGTGACTTGCGCTTACGCTTGTAATCCATGCGGCAACCGCCTTGGGATTATCCTCCGCAAGACGTGAAACCTGCTCTATGGTAGGCTCACCCTCAAGTATTGGGGCCTTCCCTCCACCAGATTCTCCGACAGATGATACCCCAGCCCCATAAAGATTCTTTATAGGAACACCCACATCTTCCCTCTGCAATGAAAGACCGGCAAATATCTTGCGGCTGACAAGAATTATCACTATCAGCAATATCAGAGAGAATACTCCATTGCCTATCGAACTCAGGGAGATAGGCAGTTTCTGCCAGAATGCCGGCCCCTCAACCTTGGCTGGCTGCGGGAAATCCATTTCCACAACCTTCACCGCATCAATGCGCGCCTCGGTCTTTACGGCTCCAACCGCATTCTCAACCATGCTTTGAATACGTAGAATGTCTTCAGGTGTTCTTGGCTTTACCCCGGTCGCAACGCATACAGAAACGGAAAGGCTCTTGATCCTGGCTCCCTTCTCCACAACTGTTTCGATCCCGCCCGGAACTTTATATTGAGTGGTAGTATCTTCTTTCTTGGATTTACCCATTCCCTGGTCAATGGCAACTTTACTGGGATCAGAAACAGGCACTGTCGCGGTCTGTCCACTGCCCGGCGTGCTGGTTGTTTCCGAACTGATGGTCTCGCTCATCGCCACGCGGCCTTCGGACTCATACGACTCTTTACGTCGTTCAACCTTTGAGAAATCAAGGTTAGCACTCACCTTGACAATCGATTTACCCATTCCAAGCGCCATATCCAGCATATCCTGGGCCTTCTTTGTGAGCATTGACTCCATCTTGTCCTGCGTCTCAATCTGGGTACCTTCCCCCTCAACACCATCGGCATCCGACTCAACACGCTGGGCCAACAAGTGACCATACTGATCGGTGACGGCTATTGCAGTTGGATTCAGGCCCGACACCGCACTCGAAACCAGCTGCTTGATGCTTCGTACCTGCGCAGAATTCAAAGCGTTACCACTTGCAACCGTAACCATTATGGAAGCACTGGCTTTCTTTTCCGATTGCGATGAGAATATCTTGTCAGCCGGCAACACAAGCATTACACGTGCGGACGAAATACCTTCAATCGAAGAAATGGTACGCTCCAGTTCACCCTGCAACGCGCGTTGATAATTGATCTTCTGGGCAAAATCAGTCAACCCGAATTTGGGCTGCTCAAACAGCTCAAAACCGGCAGACGTGCTCTTCGGGATTCCCTCTGAGGCCAAGGTAAGCCGACACTTGTAGACATCTTTCTCAGGCACATAAATTGCATGACCGGAATCGCCAATCTTTACCTTGATCTTGCTCTCTTCAAGCTTCTCTGCAGCCTTGGCTGCGTCTTCAAGAGACAGGCCGGCATAAACAAGCCTGAAGCTCGGCATCGAACTCCAGTAAAGCATACCGCCAATTGCACCAACCGTTATAAGCATCGCCAGGATGACGCTGGTCTTCTGGTTCACCCCGAAATGGTGCCAAATCTCTCCTAACTGTTTCCCAAGAACTTTAAGGCTGTTCTCCATAAGAAAACCCCTTTACGACTGCATTTTCATTACTTGCTGATAAGCGTCCAGAAGCTTGTTTCTGATTTCCATCATCAGATCAAAAGCAACCCCAGCCTCTTCCATTTTGATCTTAACATCGTGAAGATTGGTAGTTTCTCCGGTAACAAGCCCTTTAATTGACGCATCCGCATCCTTCTGGAGAGAGTCAACTTTATCGACCAGCCCCTTTAGCATATCTTTAAACGGAACTTCGGCTTGCTTGTCTTTTCCAACACCACCCAAAAGACTGGACTCCAGAGACTCACCCGTCCCCCTGACATTAAAACCATTATCGTTAATTATATTCATTTACCTATCTCCAATGCCTTGTATGCCATATTTCTAGCAGCTTTTATTGCAGCAAGATTCGCCTCAAATGCTCTTGTTGCACTCATCATGCTGACCATTTCTTCAACAGGATTGATATCAGGCATGTTGATATATCCATCTTTGTCAGCGTCCGGGTGCCCCGGCCTGTAAATTCTTTTCAAAGGCCTGTTGTCATCTACAACACCCTTAACCTCTACCCCTCCAGGTCGCTTCCCGCCAGGCTGTCCATCCATCGCATCAGCCAGTTTAGCGGCAAAGATGACCTCTTGTCGTCGGAAGACCTTTCCGTCAGCCCCTTTTACGGTATTGGCATTGGCAATATTATTCGCAATTACCTCTATACGACGGTTTTCCGCATCCAATCCGCTCGTACTTATCTTGACTGACGGAATCAGCGATATATTGTCCGACATAGCCTTAATCCTTCCAACTATCTGCCACCAATAGCTTTGTGCAATCTGGCAAACTTATCTGAGATTACTCCTGCTGAAAGTGAGTAAAGCAGACCATTATCAGCCATCAGGCCAACCTCGGTTTGCATTGAAACAGAATTTCCATTTTCATTAGCCTTGGCATTACCGTCCACCTTGACTTGAGGTTCACTTGAGGCGAGTTTTGCAACATCCCCTGCTTTTATGGCATCTGTAAGGGTTTTTCTGAAATCGATATCCTGACGCTTAAAGCCGGGGGTATTGACGTTTGCAATATTATTGGCCAGTACCGCATGCCTGACCATGCATCCATCCATCAGCTTTTTCAGAAGTATTGGTGTTTCATCCATATTACTTGTTTCTGAAAAAGCACTCCGTGTGCCATGGATTACAGGGGGCTGCGCAATATATCAGCAATAAACCGGCCAAAGAACAAAGATTGCCACATCCCATGCGGCGTGACTGATCATATTAGCCCAGATTGAACGAAAATAGTAAAACATCAGGCTCCAGAACCCCCCGCATACTGCTGATGCAACAATCAGCATGGGATTACCAGAGGGAAGATGAACCAGAGTATAGGCTGCCACGGCAAGAATAACCCCATAATAACCATACCTCTCCTCCAGTCTTTTCTGAAAGAAACCGCGCCAGAATATCTCTTCGCCCGGCCCTATGATAAAGACAAGAAGACCGACTATAAGACCAGTAGAAGAACCCTCTTTAAGCGTGTAAACACTTTTCACCATGGATCCGGCAGACGGAAACAGCATCGTGGCCAGTTTCGCGCCGAAAAAGAAAATACCATAAAGGATCACCGCAGAAACCAATCCCAATACAGGAGCCCGCAACACTTCACTGCGGGAAGAAACAAGAAGATCTCTGGCAGTTGTCGGATTGATTAAGAAAGCCATTAGACAAAGTCCTGAAACAGTCAGCACCATCTGAAACCAGAAATGAAAGACCATCCCTGTAAAAAGAAACGCAAACGCAACAGCAGAAACACCGAACGAAAACAGGACTCCACGCACGTCAGTTGAACCTTTCGAGCAATCGTGCCACAACAAAAGCAAGCGTCAGCATCAATCCGAAAACCATACCCATCTGGGCTGTCTTTCCATCAAGCATCACAAACACTCCCGGATCATTTATCCTGTTAATACTGATCAACTTTAAACCCATGGGTAATGCAAGAAGAACCAGCAGAGAAGTCATTGGAGCAGCATGAGTACGGTTCATCACAAAGGCTATCAGAACAAGACCAGAAACAAGCATGAGCGGCCCGAGGACAAGCATCCTGTAATACAACCGTGATCCGCCCTCACCCAGCAGACCGGCAAGCGTCGTGCAGTTTTTCACCGAATCACCAGCCATGTCACGCCAGTTATTTGCATGCAGAATACCCACAGTGTACGATGCAACCGGCACACTCCACAACACCGGCATCCAGCTGTATTTCTGAACCTGTACCCAGTATGTTCCAAACACCGGTAATATTCCAAAGGCAATAAATATTGCCAGGTCGCCAAAACCTGCATACTTTAAACAGACACCCGAACTTGTGTATCCAAGAGCAAGAACAGCCCCGATCACACCCAACGCAAATACTTGCCAACCAGATATATAGACAAGATAAAAACCGCACATCACCCCTATCACCGAAAATAGAAGCCCTGCCCGAAAGACCTGACCTTCAGTCAACAGGCCACGTACAATTGCACCGCTTGAAGGATACACTTTCACATCAAGACCGCGCTTGTGATCAAAACAGTCATTCAACAGATTCGCTGCCGTATGAAACGAGACAACACCCACAAGAGTTATCGCGAATAGAAACCAGTCTATCTTGTGGCCGGAATAAAACGTCAGCGCGATTCCAAGCAAAACCGGCATTATCGAAGCACCATATGCCCAGGGCCGGACCGCCAGGAGCCAGCTCTTCGCCCTGCTTAATTGTTGAACTGCTTGAGCCATTATTCTTCCTTCGTCGCGATAAAAGTGAAGCTCCCCGCGGCAAGCCGCAGGGCATCCCGCCAACAAAAACGGGATCAGCGGAACTCCGCCGTAGCCTTGACCCGTCTTCATCCATACTATACCGTGTTTGCCGCGCCATCTTGGCCCGCCGAAGTCCGTCAACTGACGGACGAAGGCGGCTCATCCCGCGCGCCAAGGCACGGGGCATTTTGGCGAAGGCGAGTAAAAAAACTGCGGCATTCTGATGGATGTTATTCGTAAAGCCAAGAAAGAAGAAACATCATTTCTTAAGCACTTTCCTGAACTCGCTGGTGAGTAGCGGAACTATCTTGAACAGGTCGCCCACAATTCCGTAAGTAGCCATCTTGAAAATCGGAGCAGACGGGTCCTTGTTGATTGCAATAATAATATCCACGGAAGAAATACCGGCCAGATGTTGAATCTGCCCGCTGATCCCACATGCAAAGTAAATTCTCGGACAAACGGTTTTTCCAGTCTGACCAACCTGATGCGCGTATTTAATCCAGTTGGCATCAACAGCTGCTCGAGAAGCACCAACGCCCGCCCCAAGAACGTCTGCCAGATCTCTGAGTATGGAAAAATTCTGGGCATTTTGCATCCCGCGACCCCCTGCGACTATTATGTCGGCTTCAGCAATGTTGACAGTCGCTCCACTTTCAGGATCAAATCGAACACGACAGGTCCGCGATTTAAGTGCTGTAGCAGCAATCTCCTGAACAAGAACCTCCCCCTTGTGCCGGACATCAACGACAGCTTCCTTCATTACTTTGTGGCGAACCGTTGCCATCTGTGGCCTGTGATTAGGTGTGATAATCGTGGCCATGATATTACCGCCAAATGCCGGACGGGTCTGGAGAAGATTCTTCGTTTCGAGATCAATTGCCAGACCTGTACAATCCGCCGTAAGGCCTGCATTTATTGATACCGCCACTCGAGAAATAAGACTACGACCTATTGTTGTTGCCCCACATAACAGAATATTGGGCTTATACCTGGCAACAAGTTCTATCAGAACAGCCGCATAAGGCTCATCCTGAAAATACGCAAGCTCTTTTTTATCAACAATATACACCTTTCTGGCGCCACGCATTATCAGATCATCCGCTTTCGCCTGGATGCCAGATCCCAGCAGGACGGCACACAGATTCATGTCAAGACTTTCGGCCAGCTTTAAGCCTTCCCCCATCAGTTCATAAGTAACCGACTGAATCTTTCCATCCGTCTGTTCGGCAAAAACCCAGACATCCCTATATCCGCTGAGATCCTTTGTTACTGAAACATCTTTTTTATATTCAATGGCGCTGAACTTACATGCCTCAAAACATGCCCCACATAGAGTGCATTTTGAATAATCAATACGTGCCAGCTTGTCTTCCACAGTGATGGCACCAAACGGGCATGCCTTGACGCACAGCTTGCATCCCACGCATTTGTTATCCAGCACCTTTATGGATGACGCCATTCTATCCTTTCTTCCTGGCCGCCAAAGCAATTGCCAGCTGATCAACTAACTCCCTGACACAATCCTCAGGTTCACCGGTCAACATCCGCCCGCCCGGCCTTGCCGACGGTGTAAAGATCCTGACAACCTTGGTTGGAGATCCATCCAGACCTATCTTGCATGGTTCCGCATTTATATCCTTGGCGGTCCACTTTGTAATTTCCGCCCTTCGCGCAACCATTCTACCCCTCAGCGAAATAATTCTGGGCTGATTGATTTCCTTAACGACCGTTATCACGCACGGAAGCGAGGAATTTATCGCCTCATTACCCTCCTCGAGCATACGCTGGGCAATGATGTGATTTTCATCAACTTCTTCTATCTTCCGCACGTACGTAATCTGAGGCAGATTCAGGTGTGTAGCTATGCCGGGGCCGACCTGCGCAGTATCGCCGTCGGTGGCCTGTTTACCGCATATTATCAGGCTGTAATCGCCTATTCTCCTTATTGCCATTGCCAAAGTATAACTTGTTGCCCAGGTATCCGCACCGGCAAAAGCTCGGTCACTGACAAGGACTCCCTTGTCGACACCCATCGCAATGACTTCACGAAGCGCTATCTCAGCCTGGGGTGGGCCCATGGTAATGGCAGTAACAACACCGCCCAACCTTGCTTTTAGACGTAAAGCTTCCTCTACGGCAAACACGTCAAAAGGATTTACAACGGAAACCACGCCTTCACGAATTAGGGTATTGGTTTTCGGATCGATTTTTACATCATTTGTATCCGGAACCTGCTTTATGCAGACAATGATATTCATTCATTCCTTTATAAATGGAAACAGCCAAACATTATTATTACACTGTATGATTTTCAATGCTTATTCTTGAGTTACACACGTCTGAACCAGCGCCAGTAGCATCTCTTATGATTCAGGAGCTTCATTTGCAGTTGCATTTTAATCCCGGTAGCGGTATTTAAATGGTCCATGAAAACAAAACTTATCTGCAGTTGTGCGGCAATCCTCTGTATTCTCTCAATCACTGCTTTCGCGGCGAACGAAACCAAACGCGTCGCGCTGTTCGACGGCAAAACACTCGATGGCTGGGACGTTTTGAAATGCGAGTCAGAGATACAGGACGGCAGCATCCTGATAAAGGCAGGCAATGGTGTGGTCCAGACAAAAAAGAAATACGAAGACTTCGTCCTGGAATTCGAATGGAAAGCACTGAAAGACGACAAATGGGACAGCGGCGTATACTTCCGCTACGATTCAATTCCCGAAAACAAGCCATGGCCAGTCCGTTACCAGGCAAATCTCAGGAAGGGTGACGAGGGCAATGTCGGCGGCCTTAAATACGAAAAGCCTCAGGGACTCTTCAAAAACGGCGAGTGGAATTCCTTCAAGATGACGGTAAAGGGAACAGCTGTCGAAATGGAAATCAACGGTAAGCCGGCATGGAAAGCTGATGGGCTGGAAGGTCTGAAGGAAGGCTTTATCTGCCTGCAGGCCGAAGTCCCCGGCGGCGGCCAGTGTCTCTTCCGTAACATTTACATAACGGAAATAAAGTAAGACAAGGCAGGGAACTTAAATCCGCAGATTGCGTAGATTATAAAACAATTAGATAAAGATTTTTGTCTTTAATCAGCGTCATCTGCGGATAGTTTATTTCTCAAAAGCCGGTGGACCCCAGATTTTCCCGAGAAGGTCATACGTTTCCGGATCGTCGGCCTTCAGTTCCCCGCGGTTGAACGGAAAGAAATCGTTCATTCCGAAATATGCCTCTGTCATCTCCGCAAAAAACTCCTTATGATTGGTCAGCGCGTAATGTTTCCTCTTGCCGCCTGAAACAAACAGCACCGATTCACCTCGCCCGCCTGCCTTGTACTTCTCATAGGCCTTCTTGATCTCTTCGTTTTCAAAACCCAGAACCTGGTCGTTGTAGGCATGGGCCAGCTCGTGCATGACACACCAGGGTTGTTCGCTGTTATGACGGGCACCGGCAAAACCCGATGCGAGGGGTATGTGCACACATTTGGCAAGATCACGAGAATAACCATGCCCATCCAGCCAACCGGCCGAAGGATGGTACTGCGCAGGCTTCAACTTTCCATGATCCTGATCAATGACAATTACCACCTTTTGCAACTTCTCCAAGCGATTTGAATAAACCACCGACCTGATATTGGCGAGCTGGGTTTCCAGAATTTGCAAGGCGCTTGTTCCAACATGGTTACCGGACTCCAACAGCCTGTCGTCAATTTTCACCAACCAGCCCTCGATGTTACGCTCGGCACGTTTTTCTGGCTTAGGCAGCAAATCCTTCTCATCTACGGCAATGGCCGAAACAGCAAGTATGAAGAAAATAAAGACACTAACACGAGTCATAAAAATCATCTCCTGTCATGGCAGAATATGCGGTTAATCGTGTTTGTCAAGAATGAGCGGGCCGCCACTATTCACCCTGACACAAAATATTCCCAAGCCAAATGCAAAGAATGCCCACCCATAAGAATCAGCCCCTATAAAAGCCTTAAAGGGAGGAAACGCAGAATACGTCATCATAATTTACAGTTTCGGCCTGTTATTTGCGTATTGAGGTTTGACCCAGTAATGTTTTATGCTGTTGAATCTATGGATGATCATTTAACAAGCCCGAAGTCAGACCGCCTTAGACAGGAGGTCTGCCCGGTTTGTATGGGAAGAAACCTTTCTCAAGAGAGGGAAATTCGAGACCACATTGGTCACTCCAGTTTTTCCGTCCTAAAATGCAGAGATTGCTCTCTGCGCTTTATCACAGACCCACCCCTGCCTAAAACGATAAATAAATATTACTCAAACGAGGCAGGAACACGCATGCATACGAACGGAAGCAGCACCCACAAGAAACTGCGAAATATCCTGCTGAAAGATGAAATGAAGCCCCTGACCAGAAGACTACTCAAAGGCTCGGAGATAATTGATTTCGGCGCCGGCGATGGCGCTGTATCAGCACTCTTGACAAACATGGGATATAAAGTTACGGCCATGGACATGCATTCTGAAGCTGAGTGGATGCACCCCGAGATTGAATATCAAAAGGTTGACCTAAACACCCCTCTCCCACCCTATGGCCCACCAGGAGCCGACCGCACAACAAGGGCTGTGGTAATGCGTCATGTACTTGAACATCTTTATGACCCGGTAAAAATGCTTTTATCCATGAGGTACGCGGATGTTAAATATATACTGATCATTACACCTAACTACGATTCGATATTACGTCCGCTGCTTGGAGAATCATGGTACTTCTGGGATCCGCCAAGACATCTTACATATTTTAACCAGCGCAGCATCTACTGCCTTGCGGAACGGTGCGGTTATAAACTTGTGGAAACATCGACCTATGCCATCGACGAGCTGATCACCAGCTTTCACAGGAAAATGCTCCTCAACAGCACCGACAAGAAAGAGGCCCAAAAGGCTGAAAGCAACCAAGCCGAATCCGATACCTTTCCTGAAAAGATCTCCTCGATACCGGAAGCAACAACAGTTGCTCCACCGGTAGAAGATACAAAATCCTCCAATACAAACACACTCCCTCTGGACGGAACATGCAATGTCGAATTCGACGATTTATCCTACGGGTCAACCCTGGAAGACGCAGACCTTCCCCCAATACAGCAGTTATCCGAAGCAAAGGTAGAGAAAAAATGCCTGACTCGGAAAATTACCGAAATGACCAGCCCGAAGTCACCCCTTGCCGCACTATCATCCGTTGTTGCATCTTTCTTTGGCAACTGTGTTATTCATGCAATCCTGGAGAGATACAAGCAGCCACAAGGAACATTACAGTGAACACAACTGCCGGCATTTCACGACTCCGTCTGCGCCTGATGAAAATTCTTGATGCAACTCTCGGATTCTGGCTTTGTTGGATTCTCGGCTACTTTCACTACTTGCGGAACGCCCCGGCTTCCACCCCGCCGGACAGTATGCCAAAACGTATACTAATCATACGCCCCGGCGGAATGGGCGACATGATCCTTCTTATTCCAGTATTAAAATATCTAGCCGGACGATTTCCAGCAGCACAGATGGATATCGTCTGCGAAAAACGCAACATCGACATCCTCCGGCTTGCGGGTTTCGAAAATAATGCCGTCGCCTACGACGCAGGGATGCTTAGGGTCTTCAGCATGTTACGGAGCCGAAAATACGACGTTGCAATTGACACAGAACAGTTTCACAACTCCTCTGCCATTATTACATTTCTGAGCCGCGCAGCACTGCGCATCGGCTTCAAGATCAATCCGCACCGAAACCTGCTTTACACCCATCTGGTCAACTACAACCTGGACGGATATGAAGGCACGCAATTCGCCAGACTACTAACACCTCTTGGCATAGATGATTTCTCGTACAACCTTGAAGGATGTCTTTCTGTTGGAGAAACATCCATGACCCACGGACTAAAAGAAAAACTGGATAACCTCACGAAGACCGGCAAACTTGTGACAATTCACCCTGGCAGCACATCCATTTACAAACAATGGGATATCAGGAAATTCTCAAAGCTTGTACACCGGCTGACAACAGACCGAGCACTACAGATTCTGCTTATCGGCGGTAACAATGACATTCAACAGGCAAATGAGATTTTAAAGGAAACAGGGAACAGCGGTAAAATTATTTCCCTAACAGGACAACTCACACTGCAGGAAACCGCCGAAATAATCCATAAGTCACGATTTTTTATCAGCGGTGATTCCGGGCTCGCCCATCTTGCCATTGCGGTCGGCACACCAACAATTGTGATTTTCGGCCCAACTGATCCGGAAAAATGGGGTCTCAGGAATTCACGGCATAAAATTGTCAGAAAACCTCTAGCCTGTTCACCCTGCTTCATTTTCGGATATCACAAATTATGCCATTCAATTGACTGTATGGCGAACATCTCTCCGGAGGAAGTATTTGCCGCATGCGATGCACTGCTCAAGCAGGAAGCATAATGGCTCAAACTACAGGTTTAAAAATATTACCCGACTTAACCTGTTTACTTAGAGCGTCTTACAAGACCATAAAAACAACTGTCACAACAGGTCTGATATTCTATAAAATTGTAACAATCAGCCACTTGGAAGACATTATTACTGTAGAAACATTATAAGGCGCCAATGGAAAGTACCAACATTGATGATTTTGTGAGAAAGACCCTGGAAGGGGACTTGGAAAGTTATCGCCAGGTTATAGAGACTTTTGAACCAAGAGTAAGGGTGGTAATTGCAAGCATGGTTCCGGATTCCAGTCTTGTCGACGACCTGACTCAGGAAGTTTTTATAATCGCGTATCAGAAACTGTCAACTTACAAACCTGATACGCAAATGGGTTCATGGCTGTCACAGATTGCACGTAACGTTGCACAGAATGAACGAAGACGCTGGTACCGCAAGAACGACATGAAAGAACGATACAAAGCGGAAATAGAAAAGAAAATTGAATTCGACATCGACAGGCTTGCAGGCTCCCTGCAGGGAGATGTCATGGACGCATTGCAGCAGTGCATCAAAATGCTCAACGATACGGCACGAACAATGATCAGCGGATTCTATTACAAGGAAATGGCCGTAAAGGACCTGGCGCACGATCTCTCAATGACAGCAGGAGCAGTAAGGGTAATGCTCTGCAGGGCCAGACAGTCAATTGCTGACTGCCTCCAGCGAAAAGGAGTTTTGAGCAATGGCTGACGATTCTTTCATACATATGGTGGACGGCTACCTTGAGGACAAGCTTGACAAGGATGACCTCAAGAAATTCCTTGCGATGCTGGAGAACTCCCGGGAAAATCGGGAAATCCTGGCACGCAACGCTGTAATAAGTCGCCTCATTGAAACCTCAAAGCGTGACCCCGTTTCCGCAGAACAGATCATGATGGCCCTGCCAAGGCACGGTGATACGGCAAAACTGATTATTGACCAGATTCGCAACACGGAACCCCCCGTTATTGCACCAATAACAAACAAACCAAAACAATCACTCAAGCAGAAGAATCAGAGAAAACAGACAAGAGAAGCCAGAAAGCCGGGGTTACGAATGCATTCAGAGACTCCGGCCATGGTATACTTCTTCCGCACCATCACCGCAGTAGCCGCGTGTGCACTTATCGGGTTTTCTGTGTGGAGACATATTCAACAGACAACTCATTCTATAGGTCCTTCAATCGGTCTTATTAACGGCCAGGGTGATATCCTGCTCAAACGCGGAGATATGCCGATCCCGGTGAAATCAAGCACCGCTGTACACAACGGTGATGTCATTCTTGTTGGCCTGCAGGCAATGGCAGTACTTCATTACAACAACGAAGACACCATCCTGAAAATCCAGGAAGGCAGCCTGATTACCCTCGATAACAAAAACAAGGCTAAGAACGTTTTCCTCAAAAAGGGCGTAGTCATTGCCAGCGTGGCACCCCAGCCCAAAGACACGCCAATGACACTCACCACACCAAAAGCATGTGCCACCGTACTTGGAACCAAGCTCGCCCTAAAGAGCACGGAAGTCTCAACCCATCTGGACGTAATACAGGGGAAAGTTCGAATTGCCCGCAACATGGACAACAGCACAACAGAAGTGTCAACGGGCAACAGGATAGAGGTAAATGACAATACCCCCCTGACCATTCAACCCGTCCAAGCCATGGTAATCGGACACCTTGCAGAAAAACAGATCGAAGAAATGTTTGAGACCATAACCACAGCCAGGGCCTTCGGCATAAATACACTGACATTCGATGTATCTTCCATGAATCGCGATGCCCTGCCAAAGGATTTAAGAACTGCCATAGCTACGGCGCACCGGGCCAACATCAAATTCTTCGCAAAACTTGATATCCCGAAAAACATCGGAAGCAATCACGAAGATCTTAAAAATCAATTAAACAGCCGGCTTGCACAACTGGTCATGGACTACAACTTTGACGGCATATACGTAACCAGACCACCAGAAATGATCGACGAAAATTACTTCAAACTGACAATGAGAGACATACACCGGGCAGCTGACAACAGCGGCGTACCCATTGAGACAGGTGTCCGGCGCGCTGTAAGCAAGAACGATACCTGGTTCATCGGATATTGAAGGATACATCCCGCCGACCGGGTGGTTTATCTTGACTGGAAATGACTATCAGATATTCTGGAATGACATAAAGCAAAGGAGAATCTTTAGAATGAAAAGAACAGTCCAAGCATTCCTCACAATACTCACAGCATTGACCCTGTCAACAACCGCCAGGGCGCTCCCGATCGATAATGGCAATGATCTTGCTTTGAATTACGTATCAGCCAAGACCCCTGCGGCAAAAAAACAACTTATTGACCCGGTCCTGGGAAAACTTCACTACTTCAGGTATCTCAAGATTACAGAAATGACCGAAAGCACGACAAACGGCTTCCGGAATGTTTTCATCCGGGCAACGGAACCAAGCTCATCCATGATTGTTGAATTCAACGTGCTCAAAAACGTATCATTGAAGATTCTGGATGATGATCCAAAAACCAAGATTGGTGATGCGATAGGAGTGCAGGGACGCCTTGAAACCATGGGCAAGGTCACCACAAATACAATAGTTCTCAACCCCGTAATCGTTAAGCATAAGGATAAATTCGCTCCTGTCCGCGGCAAGGAATTCCTGTACGAACTTGATCCGAACGCCCGCATGGGCACGGACACTTCAGGTGGCACACCGAAAGTACTAAAGGCCAAATAATTGGGCCACATGAAACAGAGGCGATTGCGGATAGCCTTGCTCAATATGCCCTTCGCAAAGGTCACGGCGCCATCGCTTGCGCTGGCTCAGCTTGAACTGGTTCTCAAGGAAAGATTCAAAGACAGGATACAGGTCGACACCATATACATTAACATGGATTTCGCCCTGCACGTCGCAGATTTCTCTCTTTACGATCACCCCTACACTAGCTACGGATCCATGACCCGTTCCAGCGACTGGTTCTTCAGACAGTTTGCATTTCCAGATGAGCCGGACAATTCGAAGGAGTATTTTTCAAGGTATTATTTCGAGGACGACCCTGAAAAGCAGAGAGTTCGTAAGTTTCTCCAGGAAAAACGCCAGGGCATCGACAGAATATTCAATGGCTACATCGACAAACACCACCTGCTCGATGCCGATATTGTCGGATTCACGTTACTCTTTTCCGAGACCTGCTCATCTTTCGGCATGGCCAGGATACTCAAGGAAAGAAAACCTGAGATCATCACCATGATCGGTGGGGCTTCCTGCGAGGGCGAGACAGCACAGGTCTACGCCGAGCGTATTCCGCAGATCGATTACGTCTTCTCCGGTCCGGCACTTTTCAGCCTGCCCCAACTAATTGACGCCATTCTGTGCGGCAATAAAAAACAACGCGACAACATCGACGGCGTCCTGACCAAAACCAACAGGAAACACTGGCACATGCCAGTTACAAGCTGTGGCAAACCCTCGGCACCAACACCGCCTGGAAAAGTCTCTACTGCCGGCGGAGAACTGGACATAAACACCAATCTGATACCCGATTACACCGCATTCCTGGACGCATTTGAAAAAAAATTCCCTGATAGACGGATCAAGCCAATGCTTATTTTTGAAACATCACGTGGTTGCGCCTGGGGCGAACGCAGTCAGTGCCGATTTTGTGGATTGAACGGCCTTACACTTCGTTACCGCGTCCTCACCCCCGAGAATGCAATCACCCAGATACACGCACTTTACAAATATATACCACGGGCACGTTTCTTCATCGCTGCCGACAACATGCTGCCGGAAAATTATACAAAAGAAGTACTGCCTTTCCTGAAGCCGCCGCCGGAACAGATACAAATCCGGTACGAAGTGCGCGCAACACTGACGGCAGAAGATATAGACATCATGTGCAGAAAGGACTTCACCAGGGTCCAACCTGGAATTGAATCGCTGTCAACTTCAACTCTCCGGTTACTGCACAAAGGAACAACCGCGTTCAGCAACCTGCGATTCCTGAAAGACAGTTCCAGACACGCTTTTACGCTCGACTGGAACCTTCTGACCTATACACCCGGAGAGAAAGAAGAAGTATACGAAAAATACATGAGATATATCCCGCTTCTTTACCACCTGCCCCCGCCAAACGCCGTCTTCCCGATAATGTACGTAAAGTTCAGCTATTATTTTGAAAATGCAAAAAAGTATGGATTCAAACTCCAGCCACAGGATTACTATGGACTTATCTTCCCCTTCAGTAGCAAAGATATTCGCCGCCTGGCATACCGCTTCGTTAACAGAAACGCTGATGCCGAAGCAATGGACAGGTGGCTCGATCGGCTGAACGAATCCGCAGCCAGATGGCGTACACGCTGGATGAACGAAGACCGCAAGCTACCATCCCGACTGTGCTTTCTTCAGAATGTGCCCAAACCAACGATCTATGACTCCCGCCCGGGCGAAGCTTCCGAATACACGGTATCCACCCTGGCAAAGAGCATCCTGAACCGGCTAGAAAAACCTGCAAGCAAGAATGACTTACTGAAGGAATTCGGAAAACGAAAAGGCTGTAACATTGACCGCGAAATCGCTTTCATGATGGAGCGCGGCTTGCTTTTTGAAGAAGACGGCCGCTATATGAGCCTAATAGCAGGATAATATATCATGGTGTTTATTTCATGCATCAACACCCGCTGAAAATAGCCTTGATCAACATGCCTTTCGCGAAATTCTCCGCCATATCACTTGCCCTCACCCAGCTCGAACTGATCCTGAAGACAAAATTCGGAAGCAGAATACAAATCGAGACTCACTATCTGAACATGGATTTTGCCCAATATGTCGGCGATCTTGCCATTTATGACCACCCCTACTCAAGCTACGGAACAACCCGGGCCAGCGACTGGTTTTTCAGGCAACTCGCATTCCCGGGAATTCCCGACAATACCGACGAATACCTGCATAAATATTACCCAGACAACAATACCGAAACACGCAAGATCAGGAAATTCCTGGCTGAAGGCCGCAGAGATCTTGGTCGTGTATTAAACGGTTACATTGATAAATACAACCTGCTTGACGCCGACATTGTCGGGTTCACTATTTTCTTTTCAGAAGCCTGTTCATCATTTGCAATGGCCAGACTCCTCAAAGAAAGAAAGCCTGAAATCACAACCATTGTTGGTGGCGCCTCCTGCGAGGGCGAGACAGCACAGGTCTACGCCGAACAGGTCAAAGCAATGGATTACGTATTCTCCGGACCTGCGCTTGTAAGTCTGCCACGCTTCATAGAACACAGGTTGTCAGGCAAACCAACGCAATGCAACCACATCAACGGCGTACTTTCAAAAACAAACAAGGCATTCTGGCACACACCCAAGAACTGTTGCGAAGAAACGCCTGCCTCGGAAACGGGAATGATATCAACTACAGGCGACGAACTGGACATCAATACCAACCTCATACTCGATTACAACGGCTTCCTCGATAAATTCGAAGAGAAATTTCCAGACGGAAAGATAAACCCCATACTCATCTTTGAGACATCACGAGGCTGTAAATGGGGCGAACACCAACAATGTACATTCTGCGGAATGAGCGGCATGATGACTCGTTATCGCACACTCACAGCAGACAATGCGTTAATCCAGTTTAAATCCCTCTACAAATACGTGCCCCGGGCACGACACTTTGTCGCCAGCGACAACATGTTACCCGAGAATTATGCAAAAGAGGTTTTCCCTTTCCTCGAACCACCAGCCGCCAAAATCGAGATAAAATACCAGTCGCGCCCTACGATTCCGGCCAAAGACATGGACACTCTATGCAGGGCAGGCATTACAAGAATCCAACCAGGCATAGAAGCGCTCTCAACCTCGACCTTGAAGCTGATGCGAAAAGGTACCACCGCTTTCCGGAACATCCAGTTTCTGAAGGACAGCTCCAGGCACCCTCTCACCCTTGACTGGAACATTCTGATTTATTCGCCAGGCGAAGAGGAGACTGTTTACGAGAAGTATCTCCACGATATTCCTCTGCTGTACCATCTGCCGCCGCCCAAGACCTTCTTCCCCATCATGTTCGTAAAATTCAGTGATTACTTCGAACATGCAAAAGAATACGGACTCGATTTGCACCCCCAGGACTGTTATGCAATGATCTTCCCGTTCGAGACCAGCGATATCCGGCGCCTCGCGTACCGATTCGTAGACAACAATAGCAATGACATCCGCATGAACGAATGGATTGACCGACTGAATACCGCAGTCTCAAGATGGCACGCAAGATGGATCAATTCAGACGGAAAGGTACAATCACGACTATGCCTGCTACCAAACGTACCCACACCTACAATTTATGATTCACGCTCGGGCGATGTCATTGAATACACAATCAGCGAAACAGCAAAACTTATACTTGATCAGCTCGAACGGCCAGCCGACAGAGACACCCTTGTTAAAAATTTCAGCAACATTCAGGCGTCTGGAGTGGACATGGAAATCGAATTCCTTAGGGGAAAAGGCCTTCTCTTTGAAGAAAATGGTCGTTACCTCAGCCTTATTGCAGGCTGAAAAGAGAAAATCGGGCCATACTCGAGCCTGCCAACCAGAATAATCCTTAAGAAAACCCAGCAAATATGACTGTTTTAAGAAAAATCAATATTTCGTGTAACTTTCCATAAATACAAGACATTCAGGTTATGAAGACATCAAAATGTTAAAAGAACTTGCAGACTTGAAGAGAATAAACTAAATTAACATAGTAAAGTCTAAAACGGAGGCAGAATGAAAAGTAATATAAAATACATGGCGTATCCCGTTCTCGCAGCCACATTGTGTACCGGCACAGTACTGGCAGGTGATGGCTCAGACGAATCTGGTTTTGTACCACCTCCAGCTGACAGGAAACTGCCTCCACCTCCGCCTAGAACATCATCTTCGGCAGAAACACTTGACTGCTGTTCCTGCTGTCCGGTTACCCCGTTGACGAGGACCGAAGCAAAAAAGCCGCCGAAGCCACCGGTAGTAGTCGTAAAGCTGAAGCACTGATTTGAAAGCAGGTTCGTGCGATTTTGTTAACAACACCCGACGGTCTTTTGACTGTCGGGTGTTTTCTTTTTCTAAACCAACATGAAGAGACCAGAAACAAACAGCAATACAGGAAAAACACCTGCACCAGGTACAAAAGAAACCACAGTTTACACATTTGAAGCCATACATAAATGCCTGAAGGGAGTCCCTCTGGCCAAAGCCGGGAAAATGCAGGAAGCACTGGAGGCATTTGACGGCGCAATCGATGATGACCCGACACTTGCATCTTCCTGGTACAACAAGGGATTCGTTCTCTGCTCCAGAGAACGCTACGAAGAGGCACTCGCGGCGTTTGATAAAGCAATCGAAATCAACCCACGCTTCCCGCATCCATGGAATGGAAGAGGTTACGTTTTATGCACTTTAAAACGCTACAGGGAAGCCCTTGAGGCATTTGAAAGGGCATTGGAAATCTACCCGGCCATACCTTATGCGTGGACAGGAATAGGGAACGCAAATATCGGCATCGAACATTTCCAGGAGGCACTTGAAGCGTTTAACAGGGCTATCGAAATGGACCCGAAATTTGCCCTGCCATGGCACAGCAAGGCAATTCTCCTCGAAGTAAAACCTGAACTTGAGATAATGGCAGGCCATACTGCACGCCAGAGCTTCTCAAGGGCCGTCCACCTTCGAGACACCTGCCTCCAAATGTTTCCACTCAACTCCCAAATGCTTATTGACCCAATAAAACAACTCAACCTACACCTGCTGACAAACAGGTTGTTCAATGAAATAGGTGCTGCAAACATTAGATCAGAAGACAAACAGTTCATGGATCAGATCGCCTGCGAATGTGCCGCCCCGCTTGCAATGCTTAATTTTCTCGATTCAGCCCCAAAACTGAATAACGTCGAAAAAGCATTCTGGAGCGGAATCATCTACTATTATTATGGTGACCCGGTCCGTGCTGTTGAATTCTTCGACAAGGTCGATTCCTCAGACGAAACTAATCTTGCCGGCCAGTATTACCTGCTTTTATCTTTAGGTGCCGTCCTGGAACCTCTGGAAAAAGAAAAGATTTTCGCATTGAAACAGGCAGAAGCTATCCTCGGCAATCCTGGCAACGAAGTGAGTGCCCTACAACGATATTACGCTGGTCTTATATTCTGTTTCGCACGCAACTGGGAACAGGCAATGGTCTGTTTCGCCGGCAACAGCAATCATATTCCTTCACTTTACATGAAATACAAGAGCCTCAGAATGCAGAACAGCGGATCAACCGCCCCTGTTATTGCAGATATCCTTGAACAGGAACTTACGCAGGTCCAACAGAGAAAAAGCAGTTACCTTATACAGCCGTCCCTGCCGGAAATCGATCCGGGAAGAGCTGACTGGATTGAAAATACAGAGTTTTCTACATATTTCATGGAACTGCTCCCCGTTATTCAGGACATACTGGAACATGAAAATCTTAATGAATTTGAAAACTTCAGAAAACTGATTGAACTTCAAAATAAAAACTTTACCAGCCAGACGGCTTTATGATCTCCCCGGACCGGCTGCATTCTCAACCGGCTTATACAAGCTTCGCCCTTGACTTCCATGCTTTTTTGTAACAATCATTTGTCTTCCAGACATTAATAAGATTGAGAGATTCTATGATGATAAGAAATTATTTTATGAAGTCTGCGACTTTGGCTTGGATAACAACAGCAATTGCCGGTTTGCTTGTCAGTGTGCCATCCCCGGCCGCTGATGCTAATTGGCATGTCAAAGAGGCCCCTGTTCGTTTCAAAATCAGTCTTAAAGAAAAACCAAGCGAAAAAAGCTCGGGTTATTTACTGCACCTGCCTGATGGCGGCATTTTGCCGGGTGCATTCCCCCTGACACACGTGGTAACCGAAAGCGGCAAGCAGCTCGCAAGTTACGTAATGTGGCAAAGCAAAGGCAACGGAGTCTTGCTTGTCTTTGAAGACCCGGGAGCTGAAGGTAATGCATTTGTTTACGTATCGGGGTCGGATAAATTGAAAACATGGACCCCCCAGACCGGCCTGACGCCCGGCCCGGTGATCTGCGCTGAGCAGGGCACTGAAAGCATGGATACCGCCAGAAATCTTAGCAAGACCGGACAAGTTGGGCCTCTTTCATACTTTCAAAAATACGGCACATCAATGGCACCTTTCGGAATGACCGGTGATGTACAAGGCAGGCCGAACCCAATGTGTTATTATGTGCTGGCTTATTTAATAACCACAGATCCCGGCAGAACACTGGTAGCAATGACGGTATTTAATGGCAATGTACAGTTGCGACTTGATGGGCAACTTGTCACTCCACAGAGAATAAGCAGTAAGCCGGGTGGCATGGGCCAGTGGATGGAACTGTCAAAGGGCCTGCATAAAGCCGAAGTTTATTGCTCAATCGGACTGACAGGCACCGGCAAGAAACAAGTCGGCGTCGGCGGAAGAGAGATCATGAGCAAAGAACAGTTGTGTGCATGGACAATGGGATGGCGCCCTCCAAATACAAAAATAGAGGACCTGGGCGGCCCCCGCCCGAAAGATCTCCCCGCGCCCGGTTCACCGATGTGGGAGAGCCACAAGATCAATCCGGAAGAAATATCCAGATCAGGATCCTGCAAAATAATGGAGATCAACTCCAAAGACGGTAGTCCGGTGGCGGTCTGCAAGCTTGAATCCACCGAGACCTTCTGGTTTGACGAGGAAACGCCGCCGATATTTACCTACGAATTGACCGCCGTAGCAGCAGGAAACCCTGAAGACTCTCAGTACACATGGAGCTTTGGTGATGCGGCAAAATTATCAGGGCAGAAAATAGCCTGGTTCTTCCGCAGAGGAATGCAGACAGTGAACATGACAGCATCTTCCAGAGGAAAACAATCCACCTGCTCTATTCCTTTCTATGCATTCTCAGGAGCCAGATCGAGCATGGACAGCCCGGAAACGAAAAGTAACTTCAGAAAAGCCTGTCTTTCCATGATAAAGGGATATCCGATTGAAGCCGACCCAACAGCCACATGGAACGATACCATGTGGAACTGCTTCTATGATGCACAGGAGTTCGGTAAAGGCAGTGACCTCCTCGACGAAGTTCTGACCAGGCGCTGGATTCATTTCTCAAAGAAAGTTAAAATTGAAAAACAGATAATGCTTGAAGATATTTTCTTCAACTGGATCAGCCAGATTGATGCAGATAAAGCAATCAAGTGGCTTGTCGAACAGGAAAGGTCTTCGCCAAGCGCCGAAAGAAAGAATGACCTTAGAATCATGCAGGCAGAAGTGTTGATATATCAGAAAGCAAAGTACGACGATGCCAAAAAGATGCTTGCACCAATAGCAAAAGGAACCGGCGATGCAGCGGCAACCGCCACTGTACGGTTAGGCGATATCGCATTCCTCGAAAAGAACATGAACGAGGCTGTCAACTACTGGAGTGCAGTTCAAAACAAGGTAAAGATGACCCAGGATGACATCAAAGGAGAAGGCAGCCAGATAAAGTGGGATGACGGCTCAACCGACAAGGACAAGAAGAAAAACAAACCTATAGAGCCAGACCCCAAAGCATTTACCAGCAATGCCATAAAAAATGAAAAGGTCGACGCCTGGAAAAAAGCAGCTACATGGGAAACAAGCAAAGCCCTTAACGTAACAACCCTGCTCACCCAGGGGTTCCCCCTCGAAGCTTACCAGGAATTGCGCAGATGGGAGCGTAATCTCCCAATGAGCAAAATTAACAGCGACTATGTTATCCAGGAAGCGAATTTCTACATGATAATCGGAAATGCAAAACGTGCCCGTAAACTGCTTGAATCTTACTGCGAAAACGTGGATGCATCAGCCTACGTGGCAAACGCCGCAGAACTCCTGCTTCAGTGCATGATGAAAGATAAGGAATCCGACAAGGCTCTCAGGAAATTCTGCGAGGATATGAAAAAGCGTTTCGAATTCCACCCGCTCGTTGAACGTATGGACGACCTGATGCGTGTTATTGGCGCGGATGGAATCAAGAGAGAAGCAACACTGGACAAGCTCTAAATTGCCGCAGAGGTAGGGCGCGACCGCCGGGCGCGCCGTTCACAGGAAGCGGCGGGTCCGGCGGCCCCGCCCTACCAGTTATGTTACATGATAAAAACGTTTCCTGCTTTAATAGCGGCCCTTGTTTTCTGCTCATGTCAGCATATCCCTGCTGCTCACGACAACGCCGGGAATAACGAATCAAAGCCTCTCAATGAATTCTCGCCGGAACAAATACATGTTTTCCTGAAAGGATATACCGGCGACTGGAAGCAGGGAACCCCGGAAAGCATGGGCGTCGCGCCACCGCCAATCCAGAAACCCTATCCACCTGACTCGCGACTCGTCGACCTGGTCAGGCCAGATAATATAAAACTGGGTAATGCATCTGTAGCCAAAATTATCAACCAGCGGAGAAGCCGGAGGAATTTTACCAGCAAACCCTTTAGCAATGAAGAGCTGAGCTACCTGCTCTGGAGCACACAGGGTATTTCTAAAATAGAAAAAGATTCCGACGGGAATGTGATGTACCATTTCCGGACAGTTCCATCGGGGGGATCCAAACACCCCTTCGAAACATACCTGATCATAAACCACGTAGATGGAATCAGGCCGGGGCTATACAGGTTCCTCCCCCTGGAACACAAGTTGCTGGTAATCCGGGAAGCAGAAGACTTTCCACAGAAAATTGTGGAATCCTGCTATGGCCAGAAACACACCGGAGAAGCAGCGATCGTATTCATATGGTCCGTAATCCCATTCAGAACCGAATGGCATTACGGTTGCGTGGCTCACAAGCTTATCTCAATTGACGCGGGACACCTTTGCCAGAATCTCTATCTTGCAGCCGAATCCATTGGCGCCGGGACATGTGCCATGCTGGGCTATAACCAGAACAAGCTCGACAAGCTTATCGAAGTTGACGGTAAAGAGGAATTCGCCTTTTATCTGGCACCAGTCGGAAAAATCAAGGCGGAATAGATAATGATAAAACCCGAAACAACATCATTCGATTTCGATAATTTACAAGGTCTGGCCACAGAAATTTCGAAACAAAAACTCATCATCCCCGTCTCCAGAAACATTTCTATTCTCGCCCGCAGGCTTAAAATCAGCAACAGGCTTATCCCTAACAGGCTGGCCATCCAGCCAATGGAGGGAGCCGACGCAAATTCCGACGGCTCGCCCGGCAACCTTACATTCAGACGCTATACCCGTTTCGCGCAAGGCGGATTCGGACTGATATGGGTGGAAGCAACGGCAATCCTTCCCGATGCACGCTCAAATCCTCGCCAGCTTTACATTTACGAACAGAACGTTGAAATATTTTCAAGACTGGCAAGCACTATCCGGCAGGCAGCCCTCGAAAGTTGCGGACACAGGGTAATGATTGTGCTCCAGTTGACACATCCCGGCCGCTATTGCAGACCTGACGGAGTTCTTAAACCGTTCATCACCAATCACAACCCCGTCCTTGATCACGCCAATAACATTACAAATAAATATCCTGTTGTGACCGATGACTACCTGGACAGCCTCCAGTACAGCTTCATAGAAGCCGCACACCTTGCCGCCGAGGCTGGATTTGACGGAGTAGACGTGAAGTGCTGCCACAGGAACCTGATCGCCGAACTCCTCGAATCGCGCACTCGAAAAGGAAAATACGGCGGCTCATTTGAGAACAGAACCAGGTTCCTCCTGGAAACGATCACCAGAATAAAAAAGAATACACCGACGTTGCTGATTGCCTCCCGGATAAGTGCGTACAATCCCATGCCCCACCCTTACGGATTCGGTACAAACAGGAAAAATTTCCGAAAGCCGGATTTATCTGAACCAATCAAGCTGGCCAGAATGTTGAAGAAGGCTGGGGTTTCAATTCTCAACGTTTCGATGGACAACCCTGTTGTTCAAGACGGCTCGTCGGTAGCCTCGCCCTCCCATACTGCAGGATTCGATGTGATGGCTGACAGCATGGCGGTTAGCGGCGAAAATCCGCTCGTGAGCCTGGATCGCATAATGACCATAACGAAAACATTTCAGAAAGCCGTTCCGGGTCTGCCGGTTGTCGGCCGCGGGTTCAGCTGGTTTCGCCAGTTCATGCCGAACGTCGCCGCAGGCGCAATCAGGAACGGCGAAATTGCCATTGCCGGCATAGGGCGCGGCGCGCTAGCTTATCCGGACATCGCCAGAGATATTTTTTCGGGAAATCTTGAACCCGTGAAATGCTGCATCACCTGCTCCGCCTGCATGCAGATTTTCAGGGATGGCGGCAACGCCGGCTGCGTCATCAGGGACAGTGAAATATACGGCAAGGAATTCAGGCAAAGACGGACGTTCGCAGAAGACAGCCTCAAGGCTGAAGCACGCCGCTGCCACGACTGCAAATCCGCGACCTGTACGGCCGGCTGTCCGGCACATATTGATGTTCCCGGTTTCATCAAGGCATATGCCGAAAATGACATTGAAAAAGCTTTCAAGATTATCCGTAATTCAAATGTTCTTCCAGAAATGTGCTCTCACCTCTGCCCCACCTGGCTGATGTGCGAAGGAGCATGTATCGAATCGGCGCTGTCACAAAACCCGATCCGGATCAAGAATCTTCAGTACGCCGTCTGCTGGATGGCACGCGACCGCGGATTGACTGGCGTAAAAATACCGGCAAAATCCACCGGCAGAACGGTGGCAATCATCGGCGCGGGTCCCGCCGGCGTGTCGTGTGCAATAAAATTGCTCGAACTCGGGCACAGCGTTGTGATTTTTGAACGCGAGAATCAGACAGGCGGCACACCACAAAATATCATACGTTCCGGCAGGCTTTCGGGAGTCAGTGAAGAAGTTGACACAGTACTAGGACCTGGAATCCGGGCTGGCAGGCTCACAGTCAAGTATGGCTGTGAACTTGGAAGAAATGTCGCTCTCAAGGATCTTCAAAAAGAATACGACGCAGCACTCGTGGCTGCAGGACTCTGGAAAGAACTCTCCCTTGGTAAAGCTGATGGCGTCATAGATGCATTGACATTCCTGAAAAACGTCAAGAACGGCGAAATAACATCGGTCCCTTCAAAAGTGGCAATACTTACCGGAGGTGACAGCGCCATGGATGCCTCGGTGCTGTCAAAAGAACTCGGTGCCGTCGACCTGTACCTGGTTTATCCCGGCTCCCTGTCCGACATGCACTGGCACATGGATGATGGCTGGTTCCGGAACAGCGGAACAAATATGCTGACACTCATCAGGCCAACAGGCTACGTAACTGACAAGAAAGGGAAACTGATCGGCCTTAGAATCTGCAGGACGGAATACGGCCAGCCGGACAAGTCAGGCCTGCGGAAGATCAAGGATGTACCGGATTCGAACAGTATACTCAAAGTTGACATGGTGATTGAAGCCATGGGACTAGGGATTGCAGACAACATGAAGAAAGTTCTCAAAGGTGTACGCTATACGGAACACGGACTGATCAGAACCCCAAAAGAAGGATCATTTGCCACGGGCCTGAAGAAAGTCTTTGTCGCAGGCGGATTGATCAACGGCGGCGCGTCTGTAGTCCACTGTATTGCCGACGGCATGAAAGCCGCAGAAGAGATAGACCTTTACCTTAAATAGAGTCGGCTTTTCCGACATTTATCTTGGCTGAAAATGACCTTTTCGGTAACCTTTCCCCCGTCTAAAGACATTATCTGGTTGGAAACCAAGGGCATAAGAGACAATCAGGACAGGGTAACAACAGGGTAAAATAATGAAACTAACGAGCTGCAAGAAGATAGCTTTTGGAAAGTGCGAAAAACCTGAAAACACGGCCAAACGGCTCGAGAAAATAATCGGCGGTCTTCACAAATACAGGTACGTCGAACGAAAAGTTTCCGATTATCTTTACTGGTCCGCGCTTTTTATAGATGAACTGGGTTTCCGCTCGATGGGCAAAGGGATCAATCCCCTGCTCTGCCGGTGCGGCGCACTTGCCGAGGCAGCAGAATGGCTCACCGCAAACGATACTGCAAAGTTGCCCGGCTACGTTGCCGGATACCAGAAAGACATGAAGAACCCGGTGAAGATCGAGGATCTGCTGGCTCATGTGTCCTCAATCAATCCAAAGCTGATCGAAAGAATCAAGTACCTCGACGAATCGCTGCACTGGGTTGACGGCTGGTCACTCATGAGCAACAAGACCGTAAAGGTGCCGATCGAATTTGTCAGGCGCATCAGCGGCCCGAGCGGCGTAGCCGCCGGGAACAGGATAGAGGAAGCCATCGTACATGGAACGGACGAAGTCTTCGAACGCAGAACACTCATATCCGTTCTCAAACAGAAACTGGTCATGCCGACCATCGACATCAAGACCATCAAGAACGAAATCATCAGGGACCAGATAGATTTCATCCAAAGCAAGGGGATCGAAGTCTACATCAAGGATCTTTCGTTCGGAGGACAGTTACCCTGCGTCGGCGCGTATTTCTTCGACCCGTTCATTCCTCCAGAGTACCAGTTCCACCATTTCTTCAAGGTCGGCACATCCTTCAGCAGGGAAGATGCACTGATACGGGCTACAACCGAATACGTGCAGGGGCGCAGGCTGAATGAATTCATAAAGGGAAGCAAAAGGGAACAGGAACGCGTGCTGCGGCACGATTTCAGGGCACTGAAATGCTGCGCGGACGGAGACGACAACTACCTTTCGACTTTCATGTTCGGACTCGTCCCCCAACGAAATGTAGACTTCCTGAAACAGGGCGATGTTGTACCGTTCGACAAGGGTGACTGCTTTGACGACTGTCTGGATGACATAAAGAAGGCAAAGAAGATATTCAAGAAGCTGGGCAAGGATTACATCGTTGTGGACTTTACCGACCCCAAGATCGGTTTCCCTGTGATTGAAGTCATAGTTCCAGGTTATTCGGACGTTCTTCCATATCATCCGAGAACCAGCCGCGTATTGTTTGAAAGAATCACCAGGGAAGATATATTAAAGAGTTACGATAAAACCAGGGCTTTGAAGTTTATCGAAAAGAAATAACAGGAGAAACAGAAACATGAATACTATTAAAAGCATATCAATCGCACTGACGTGCCTTGCTCTTGGAATAAACTTATCGGCACAGGAAGCGGGCGGAAAAGCTGCAGCAGGCCTGGAGAACGAGCGCTGGAACGCCACCCCAAACGACATTAACAACCTGATGAAGAGCGCGCAGAACCTCATCAACGCAAACTACTCGATGGAAATAAAGACTCTCGACGAGGTCAACGCAGATCCGGAACAGAACCCGGTTCTTTACTACAGCGGCCATTACAATTACTCGTTCACTCCCGACCAGAGGAAGAAACTCAGGAAATTCATGCTGGACGGCGGAATGATGATCTTCAACACAGGCCTTGGCTCAAAACCATACTACAATTCAACCGTCAAAGAGCTTGGGCTGATATTCCCGGAATCACCCGTACAAAGGTTGAGCGCAGACCACCCTCTGTTCCATTCATATTATGACGTTGACCGCGTGAAATACAGCCCCGGCGTCTACAAGACAGGCTTCAAGGGCGATGAGCCATGGATTGACGGCGTAAATATCAACTGCAGAACGGTGGCAATCATTTCGCGCTTCTGCCTCGCAGTAGGCTGGGATGGCGGCGATGTGCGGCCAGACTATGCGGCATATATGCCCGAATCAGCGCAGAAGATAGGAGTAAACATCTTCTCATATGCAACCGCTACCCGCGCATGGGCAAAGTCCGCAGCCACCAAAATGAAATTTGTAGACAAGGAAGAGACTTCCACGGACAAGATGTGCATGGCTCAGGTTATATATGATGGCGAGTGGAAAACAAGACACGCCGGCCTTTCCCTGCTCATGAGAACATTCAATCAGAAGACGGAAATACCCGTAAAATTCGGGCTCAAGGACATGCGTCTGTCAGATGCCAAAATATTCGACGCACCCCTGCTCTACATCACAGGTCATGAAAACTTCCGCCTGAACAAAGCAGAAAAGGAACTTCTGCAGAAATACCTTCTGAACGGTGGATTCCTCTTCGCCGAGGCATGTTGTGGACGAAAAGGTTTTGACATGGCCTTCAGGGAAGAGTTGAAAATCATTCTACCCCAGTATCCTTTAAAACCCATCCCTCCGAACAGTAGTGTGTTTGACCAGCCGAACAAAATCCTGAGCTGCGGCGTAACCCCGGCACTTGCCAACCAACTCGGTGGTGCAGCAGCAGCCAAACCAAACCTGCAGGGCGTGGAAGTTAATGGACGTTATGTTGTAGTCTACAGTCCGCACGGAATGGCTGGCGGATGGGAATGCTCCCAGAGCCCTTATGCTTTCGGTTATAATGATACAAGCGCACTGGCCCTGGGACAGAACATTCTGCTTTATGCTGTCACCCAATAGGCTTGATAACGTGCTTGATGCTGTGGCTCAATAGTGCTGGTTGACACCGCTCTACTGAGCCATAACTTCGTTGATGAAAGGTAAAATTATGAGACTGAGATTTACCGCTGGAATCACAGCGTTACTCTGCGCCGGAAGCATATGCCTGGCTCAAACGGCTCCAACTGCCGCTGACGAGAAAGGCCTCTGGGAAATCTGGAAGATGCAGCAGGAAAAACCGGAAGAGTATGCAAACCTGAGCACAAACTGCCTGGAATTCGTTAAAAAGAATCCCAAAGACCCTCTATCCATCGTGGCAATGACCATGGCATCCTGGTATCTGCTCAAACTCGACAACAAAGAAGCTGCCGCCAAACTTCTGCGTACCGTGGAGACGCCGCTCAAAACTGACGGATTGAACACGTCCGCGTCAAACATGGCAAAAACCTGGCTGAGCCGGCTGGATCTGGAACAGGTAAGGAATGCCCTGCAATTGTATTACCGCCAGAAGATTGAATACCCAAAAACGCTTGACCTGATCAAACCTTTCCAGAAAAACGGACAACCTCCTCTTGCAGACAGGTTTGGGAAACCCTGGGTTTACGGCCTGGCAGAATTCAAAAACCTCAAAAAGCTTGGCACGCTTTACGCAATGTATGGCCAGCAATACACGATCAAATCAGCTTCACTCGGCACCAACTCCGAATTAAAAGCTGCAATAAAGATACCGTATAGCAGCGGCATTCCGCTCAAACCGGTAAAAATGATTTCCGGAACCCCGGGCAAGGAAATGGTCCAGCTTGAATCCACCGACGGCAAACAGACAAAAGTTGTAATGTCCATCGGTACTGACAATGGCGGCATTTCCCTGAATTATGTCGGCCCAAAGCTGCTGATCCTGTCCGACATGAATCACTGGCTGATCCTGCCGCGCCCGTATTGAACTTTATTATATTTACGCGGGTGTAAAGGGTACAGTTCATATTGGCGGGTAAAATCGAAAGCGGGCGGCATTCTACGGACGTGAGTCCCGTTAGGACAACGTCCGCAAAATGTGACCTACTCCGCTCTCCCACCCACAAATATGATTTACCCCCAGTCGATTCCGACCTCTGAAAAAAAGATTCCACATCAGTAACTGTCGTGTTATATTGGCGCCATGAATTTGAGCAATTACATATCAGTAGATCCGGCTGTGTGCCATGGCAAGGCATGCATCAAAGGGACACGCGTCATGGTTTCTGTGATTCTCGACAATCTGGCCGCAGGTGTTTCACCACAGGAGATACAAAAAAACTACCCTTCAGTGTCCGGAGATGGTATTCGCGCTGCGATAGCATACGCAGCTGAACTCTCTCATGAACGTGTCATTGCCGTACCTGCATGAGGTATCCATTGAAGTTCAAGACCGACGAAAATATCCCCGTTGAAGCGTGTCAAATTCTTCAACACGCCGGTCATGACGCAGTCTCTGTTCTTGATCAACGGCTCGGCGGTCATCCTGACATGGATATAGCCGCCATCTGTAAATCCGAATCAAGAGTACTCATCACGCTCGATACAGACTTCGGCAACATCCTCTCATATCCTCCGCATGAATTTGCGGGAATAATTGTTATCCGAACAGATGATCAATCCAAAAACAGAGTGTTGGACTTCATCCATCGCATCATAAACGTCCTCAGATCGGAATCGCCGCATGGCCACCTATGGATTATTGAACACAATCGCATTCGAATCCGAGGCCCCGAATAAGACAAAGGCAAACAAATCGAAAGAAAAGCTGATCTCGGACCGCGGCTACAAGTTACTTATTCGCAATCCAATCTTATCCCTGATTGACTCTGCTGGAATTCCTGTTATAAAGTGCACCCATAACAGGAGGTTTTTATGATTGGTCGACTACCTGCTAATGTCCTTTCTTCTCGTCTTCTCGTCTTCTCGTCTTCTCTTGTAGCAGTTCTGCTGCTCCTCGCTTATCCCGCTGAAGCAAAGGTCGTTGTTGCATTAACGCCTTTGAGCACATCCGACGGGCTCAATACGGAACAGTCAACCGTCTCCCAGATAATGCAGGCGGAGCTTTCCCAATCCGACAACATCACGCTGGTTGATCGTGACCAGATGAATAAGGCGCTGAACGAACTTAAACTTGGGCAACAGGGTATGCTCACTCCCGAATCCGCCCGTCAGCTCGGCAAGATTGTCGGAGCACGGTATTTCTGCAGCGGAAATCTCTCCAAATCCGGCGACAAGATCCTGGCCATCACTAAGGTTATAGATATTGAGACAACTCTCACCAAACTGGCCTATGCAAATCTCGCATCCAAAGATGATGCCGTAGAAGCCGGGAAATCACTGGCCAGCCAGGTCACAAAGATTGTGAGCCAGTTCGAGACCGAGCGCGTGGAATGTGAAAAGGAATCTGCCGCCGAAGCCGCCAAGAAGACTGCCAAAGAAATTCCAGCCGACTGGAAACGCCCGACCGTCATGGTCATCATTCCAGAAATGCACATCAGGCATCCCCAATTGATTGATCCGGCGGGAGAGACCGAAATTGTCAAACGCCTATTAGCTGAGAAATTCGAGGTAATTGATTCTGAATATGTGCGAGTTATGAAGGCCGATGCTGTGCTTGGGAAAAAGCTTTTCGGTAGTCTCAAGACTTCAAGCAAATATGCTGCGGACAAAAAGGCGGATATTCTCCTTTATGGTGAAGCCATTTCCGAACAGGGCGCCACCCTTGGCGATTTCAAAGGATGCCGAGGCCGCGTTGAACTGAAAGCAATCAAGGTGGGCGGTGACGAGATTTTGCTTTCCGACAGCGCCGAAGGCGGGGCAACCGATCTGGCCGAGACTGTTGCTGGCAAGAAAGCCATCCAGGCCGCCGCAAACCGCCTTGCTGACACATTCCTGTATTCTCTAGCTGAGAAGTGGAACAAAAGGAAATAAGGCCTGCTATTTCGACAAGATTCACAACGATCTCATGGATTATCTCAAGAAAGCTGGGGCAAAGATTATAAAAGCGGAGGAATGATCAATGCATAGTTGCGTGATATCTTTGCGGATTGCATTCGTGGCTATCATGACAATGACTTTTTCGATGTCGGCATCCGTAAACGCTCCAGTAACCATTTCGATTGCCGGTGTAGAAGAACCAGGCCTTCGAGAGCAGATTATAACGGAGCTTATACAGCAATATGACTGTTGCATTTTAAGCCGTTCCAGGGCGTACAGTCTCTATGCTGAGCAGACCATGGACAACCTAGCGGCCATGGAACGGCTGACAAAGAAACTGGGAGCACCTCAGGCTGCCGATTTTGTTGTTGTAATTCGTACAGGAAGCGCTGGGTTGAAGGGCGAAACTGCAGGAGAGATAACCTGTCTTGATTTGCGTAGCATAAATAATGTTTCCGCTGTGAAGATTATCAAATTCCTAGAACCATCTTCAAATCAGGTCAGAACTGCCATAACAAAAACTATTGTTTCCGCCCTGGATCTTAAACCTTCCGCCTCTATCAATGCGACAACAGAGAAAAATAATGCAACGGTCGTAGCTGTCTTGCCATTTGTCGATTGTGATGAATTTCGCACATTGCGTAGAACGAGCGGCAATCAGATAATCGGCGGGCTTAATCTGGAAGTAGAGCTCGCCATCCAGGGAGCAGGACTTTCACGGATTAAACTTGTGGATCATAATGCTCTGAACAAAGTATTAACAGAACTTAAGCTTCAGAATATGCAATTCGCGAATCCATCATCAGCCAGTGCTATTGCCCGCTTGATGGCAGCGAACCGAATAATTCTTGGCACGGTTTCCACAGTTGATGGTCGCCTGAGGATAGATATGCAAATCGTTGACGCAGGGACAACCGCCATAATAGCAGCTAACTATGGCTATGCGGCTTCATCTGAAGATCTGCGAAACATAGCAAGGAAGATCAGCATTGATTTGATCAAGAGTCATGCCAAATTACCAAGGACATATTCTTCAAGCGAAATGCAGAGAAAGGCAGAAGCGACATGCATCATCAAGCATGAGGAAAAATATGGCATCTTTC
>Ga0156394_1305_pt2 | contig 56108 bp, 44 predicted proteins | sample RifOxyA3_FD_108038 | JGI IMG/M metagenome (GOLD analysis project Ga0156394, IMG submission 108038) | Lentisphaerae bacterium RIFOXYA12_FULL_48_11 | reverse complement strand
CGGTAATACGAGTCAGAATTTCCAGCATCCGCTTCGTTCCCTCGCGGCAAGGCGTGCACTTGCCACAGGACTCATCCTGCGTGAAATCAATGAAGTACTTGGCAACATTTACCATGCAGGCATCTTCATTTATAACAATCATCCCACCGCTTCCCATAATACTTCCGGCCTTGGCAAGAGTATCGTAATCAATGGGCGTATCGAGTGCAGATTCAGGCAGACACCCTCCTGCGGGTCCTCCTGTCTGCACCGCCTTGAATTTTTTACCATCCTTGATGCCACCGCCGATATCAAAAACTACCTGGCGCAGTGTTGTTCCCATCGGGACTTCAATCAGGCCGGTATTAACCACATCGCCTGCTAGGGCAAATACTTTCGTCCCTTTGCTGCCTTTTGTTCCCAGGCTTCCGAACCATTCCGGTCCGTCCAGGATGACGACAGGCACGTTGGCAAACGTTTCTACATTGTTGATACAGGTAGGCTTACCCCACAGGCCTGACTCCGACGGATAAGGCGGACGAGGCCTGGGCATGCCTCTTTTCCCTTCGATAGAATGGATCAGAGCCGTTTCCTCTCCGCAGACAAATGCCCCTGCACCAAGTCGTAGCTCTATGTTAAAGCTCCAGTGCGAACCAAAAATATTATTTCCTAAAATACCGGAAGCTCGTGCATCATCAATTGCTTTCTCCAGGCGCTTGATTGCAAGCGGATACTCTGCCCGTATGTAAACATACCCCTGGCTGGCACCTATTGCATATCCACCTATGATCATGCCTTCTATAATCGTATGAGGATCGCCTTCGATAGTACTTCTATCCATGAAGGCCCCAGGATCTCCCTCATCCGCATTACAAATTATATACTTCCTGTCAGAAGACTGCGCTGCGGTCAGCTCCCATTTTAACCCGGTTGAATATCCACCACCGCCCCGCCCTCTTAACCCAGAGAGTTTAACAGCCTTGACAACCTCATGTGGGGTCATTCCATCAAGGACTTTCGCGGCAGCCTCGTATCCCCTTACCGCAAGATATTCATCAAGGCTCTCTGGATCAATAACCCCGCAGTTGCGCAGGGTGAGTCGCAGTTGTTTGCCGAAGAAATGTATGTCACCAAATATTGGAAAGAACCGGTTGGCGATTTTTTCATTTTCCCATAGATAACGAACGACAACCCTGTTCCCCTGCATATGTTCCCGCACAATCTCCCTGGCCTTCTCGGCGGTTAATTGACAATACATTACATTATCAGGGTAAACAAAAGCTACGGGCCCCATTTCGCATAACCCGTGACATGCCGATCTCGTTACCGCCACTTTTCCAGTGAGGCCAGACTCACTGATGGCAGCAGTGAATGCATCTTCCAGCTCAACCGAACCATGTTTCAAGCATGTGCTGCCACCGCAAACACTTATCACACGCTCCGCAACCGCAGTCTTCACATCGAGGTCACGCATTGTGAATTCGCGGACAGGCTTTCCCTTTAGAACATGCGATTTAAAAACCTTTTCAACGCGAGCAGCATCCATCTTTACATATTTCGCTGGTATTTGATCCTTCGAGAGAATCGTAACAACCGGCTCCATGTCACACTTGCCTGCGCAGCCAACACGGCTCAGGTCCACATCTTTTACATTGTTTTCAGCAAAGAGCTTTTGGAATATTTTAAAAACATCATTTGCTCCAGCCGCATTCTCGCACGTCGCCGACCCGACAGTAACACGCATTCTTGCGCCGAACTTTGTAGCGTACAGGCGCTGTACAGCATGATGTCGTTTCTCAGCAATAATTTTAAGTGGGGTAGACACGATTATAGCTCCCTGATTCCTGCCATGCCGGTAATGTGAGAATGAATTCAGCCCACTCACCAGGTTTCGATGTAACCCTTATTTTGCCGCCATGTGCCTCTACTATATATTTCGTTATGAACAATCCAAGGCCCGTACCACGTTGTTTTTTTACGGTTTCAGAACTGGCTATACGGGTAAACTTCTGAAATATCTCATCGTATTTATCTTCAGCAATACCCTCCCCATCATTTCGAAAAGAAAATTCAATGAAATAACCAGCAAACTTGGAATTCACCTGAATAGCACCACCCTGTCGTCCGTACTTTAGAGCATTATTGAGAAGATTTTCAAAGACTTCACGTATCATATTGATATCAACGTTCAGCACAATATCTGTACCCACATTATTGATCAAAGTCATGTTATTTGCCGCCAGTTCAGCCTCAGCAGAGTCAAATATCGGTTTGAGGACTTCATCAAACACAGCAACCTTTGTAGGTACCGGCTGAACCTCATGGTTCTCTATCCGAGAAAGGTTCAGATAGTGTCGCACCATTTCAATGAGCCTTGTGCCACCCCTGTCGATGGCCCTCACAGCCTTTTCCTGCTTCTCGTTGAGCTGCCCCAGTTTCTTTTCCCTGAGCAGGTACACATAATTCATAATGGTCGCGACAGGGCTCTTTAATTCATGTGATACAAACCCCAGGGTTTCCATGTAACTGCGGTTCAGTGCCTTGAGTTTCTGCTCACGCTCTGCAAGTGTGAACGTCATATCGTTGAATGCAGAGACCAAGAGGTCTGTCTCGCGGCAGGATCCCCTTGCTGTAATAGGTGCATGTACTTCACCATTGCTCATCCTGTTAGAAGCTTCAACAAGCTGGTGAATGGGCTTAGCTAGTCTGCCGGCGATTATAAATGCTAGGACAAGGGAAACCAGCAGCACAAATATGGAAAGGTAAACGTATCTGACAATTATACTGTGTCCGATATCAAGAAAAGGCTGCTTTAGAATGCCAACATAAAGCATTCCTATGATCCGACCCATCCCGTCCTTAATCGGCTCATACGCGGAGAGATATGTATCTTTTAACACATACGCATCTCCTATCCATGGCAATCCATTATCCAGCACTCGATCAGCAACTTCCTTCGAAGCCCTGGTTCCAATTGCACGATTTCCATTGCTGAGCCGGACAGTTGTCGCGATCCTGCTGTCATTAAGAAATATTGTTGCAGTTCCTGTAGGAATACCCTTGTACTGTTCATTTCGAAATACAACATCTCTAATACGATCGACCATTTCATTGTTTCGATTTACCAGGACACCGCCATAGACGGCGCCCAGAACCTGCATACCCTTCCTGATCGGTGCAGCACACGTCATAACCATACCGCGCGATTCCTCTTTCCTGTCAGTCCTGCGCGCTCTGGGCGTATCTTCCAGCTCTATATACGCTTTTTCCGCCAAGTTCTCCCCTTCGCGCTTCATATCTTCGCCGGAGATTACACTCATGCATGTCATTACTTCGCCCTTCAACGCACTGGCAATTGCCGGTTCTGTAGCCTTGAAATCCCCCGTAACATTAGGCTGCGTTGTCCGCATCATTACCTTGCCGTTGGACCCCACAATATCAAGGAAATCCAGGCCGAAACCTGTACGTATTTTCTCCATACGACTGCAGACTTCCGGATCGTTCCATTTGCCGCCTTCAGCCATTTCAACCACAACCTCTTTTACGGCTGCCAGCTTCAGAACAGTTTCTATTTCCTGCAAATGAAAGTTATAAAGAGCCCAGGCGCTACTGAGGTTTAATCTTACCCGCGTTTGGGCCTCTTCAATAACGCGATCATTGATTATCTGTATGCCAACGTATGCAGAAAGTCCCCCGAACAGAAGAACCAGCACGGCAAACCAGATAAATAATTTTGTCCTCAGCATAAAGCCACCACAAGGTTACAAGGCAGTTTAAGCTTTCAACGCTTTGTCCACCGACTCAATCAGCAATTCAGGAGATACAGGCTTTTCCAGCACAGCCTTAACCGGCAGCCAATCCTCGTCCGGCTCAAACTTGAAAGGCAGATTCTTTGCTTTCCGTACACCGGTAATAATAATAACCGGGAGACTGCTGGTCGCTTCATCATCGTGAAGGGCTCGTGCGATCTCGAACCCGACACTGTCGTGCTCCATCATCACATCAAGAAGGATCAGGTCTGGTTTTTCCAGCTTTGCCATATTGAAGCCTTCTGATCCGGTACAAGCATAGAAGACCTTGTGGCCATGCTCCTCCAGAACGGCGGTCGTTGCCTCTATCAGTTCCTGATCATCATCCACTATCAGTATTCTGGCCATATTACCTCCTCAAAAATATATATTTTTCCTTTTAGCTGTAATTATACCCTATCTCTGCTTACATATTCAGTATGCAAAAGGTGATGAGATTTTTCACCAAGCGGCATGTTTAAAAACTCGCCGTAAATCTGCTTGATCTTCGGATTTTCATGAGACTTGCGGACTTTCTTGCCGGCATCTTCCTTGTATATCGCCTTGATACGATTTTTCCTTATGGCATCTGTAGTCAGCCTGGGTTGTCCGCCACCGCCTATACACCCGCCAGGACATGTCATTACCTCGACAAAATGATAACTTGATTTTCCAGACTTCAGGTTTTCCATCAGCCTGTGCGCATTCCCTATGCCGTGCGCAACAGCAAACTTGCAAGTGACACCCTCAAGGAAAGACCATTCCGGCAATGTGCCTTCAATGGTTACCTCAGCCTCCTTGATGCCTTCCATCCCCGCGATTGCCTCAATATAGAGGTTCTCAAAAGGAAGTTCCCTCCCAGTAATAACTTCAAATGCGGTTCTCAGTGCCGCCTGCATTACGCCGCCGGTATTCGCAAAAATATCAGCAGCACCTGACGATACACCCATAATGGGATCAACAACTTCGTCTGGCAACGATGTAAAATCAATACCAGCCTGTTTGATCATTCTGCCAAGTTCCCTGGTCGTCAATACAGCATCTACATCCTGTACGCCGCTATCATTCATTTCCGGCCTGCTGCATTCATATTTTTTTGCAACACAGGGCATTACTGATACAACAAAAATATCCTCCGCCTTCTTTCCAATTTTTTTTGCCCAGTATGTTTTGGCTACAGTGCCGAACATCTGCTGAGGCGATTTGCATGTTGAAAGATTTGGAATAAACTCAGGGTAGAAATGTTCTACATATTTGATCCATCCCGGCGAACAGCTTGTAAACTGCGGCAGTGCCGCAGGCTTCTTGTCCTTCACAGCTTTTTTCAGGCGCGAAAGAAGCTCCATGCCTTCCTCAATAATCGTCAAATCAGCAGTAAAATTGGTGTCAAAAACAGTGTCAAATCCGAGGCGCCGCAACGCGGCAACCATTTTACCGGTGACCAGCGTGCCCGCAGGCATTCCAAAACACTCACCAAGTGCTGCCCTTACTGCTGGAGCTGTCTGAACCACGACAGTTTTAGTCGGGTCGTCAAGCGCTGTCCAGACCCGGCCGATATGGTCCTTTTCAACAATTGCCCCTACGGGACAAACCGCGGCACACTGCCCGCACTGTATGCAAGTTACTGCATCCAGATCCCTGCCGAAAGCTGGTCCTATTACTGTTTTGAATCCGCGGAATTGGGGAAAGAGTGCGCCAACCTTCTGTACCTGGGTGCACACAGCAACACATCGCCGACATTTTATACATTTGCCGTTATCGCGGACAATCGCCTCTGTGCTTGAATCAACATCAGCCTTGGTTTTACCTCCCTCGTACGTAATCTCTTTTATACCAAGATCAAAAGCGACAGCCTGTAATTCGCAGTCATTATTCCGCTCACAAGTCTGGCAGTTACCGTTGTGTTCCGAGAGCAGAAGTTCAACCACTGCACGTCTTGCTTCCCTCACTCTCCGGCTGTTCGTGATAACCTTCATACCTTCCGCTGCAGGCATTACGCACGAGGCAACGAGAGTTCTTGCACCTTCAACTTCCACGACACAGACTCTGCACGCCCCTATGGCCTGAATACTTTCCAGGTAGCAAAGTGTCGGAATCCGTATTCCGTGTTTCCTGGCAGCATCATATATGGTAGTCCCATCAACAACTTCAACCGGCTTCCCATCTATTGTCAGTTTTGGCATGATTCGCCTCTCCTTTACTGGCATTTGCCACGATAATCACACCGCAGACAACGCTTGGCTTCGCGAATAGCGGTTTGTTCATTCCAAACAAGTTCAACTTCATCAAAGCTCTTCCGTTTCTCTACAGGAACAAGACGTATTTCAGCGCGTTCAGTCATGACCGGCTCAGCGTCAGGGTCGAAGAAAGTATCAATTTCAACTTCCTTACGCCAGAAACCATGCTCGGCACCTGTAAGGTATTTATCAATACCAACAGCGGCACGCTCTCCTGCTCCGACAGCTTCAATAACGGACGCAGGACCGCTGACGGCATCACCGCCGGCGAACACCCACTCAACAGAAGTCTGACCCGTTAACGGATCCACTTCGATCAGGCTGCCTTTGCTGAGCTTCAGCCCTGTGCCATCGACTATACCCGAGGCGTCGACAGCCTGACCTATTGCCGCAACAACCTGATCGGCTTCAATCACAATATCTGTTCCCGTTTTTTCCATAGGTCGTCGTCTGCCACTTCGGTCAAACTCGCCAAGCTGCATTCGACTGCATTTTACACCAGTTACTTTACCATTCGAGGTGACAATCTCACGTGGTGCTGTCAGAAACTCGAATTTTACACCTTCCCTGATCGCCTCATCCACTTCTTCTGCCCATGCAGGCATTTCTTCCCTTGTCCGACGATAGATCACTGTTACGGACTTGGATCCGAGTCGCAGGGCAGTACGGGCAACATCAATTGCAGCATTACCACCACCGATAACGGCAACATTTTTACCGACATTCGTTTTTTCCTTAAGGTTATATTCCCTAAGGAACTGGATTCCATCGGCAACCCCCCTGGCATCATCACCAGTAATCCCCATCCTTGTGCCTTTCGCAGCACCTATTCCCAGGAATACAGCCTGGAATCCTTTGTCTTTCAGTTGTTTCAACGAGAAGTCCTTACCCAGTGCCTTACCGGTTTGAAGCTGAACACCCATCCCCTGGATCATCTTGATTTCTTTGTTCAATGTCTTCCGGGTAAGTCTATACGCCGGTATGGTCTGGACCAGCATTCCTCCTGCCTGACGTTCTGCTTCAAATACTGTTGGCTTATAGCCCAGACGCGCCAGAAAATATGCACAAGATAATCCAGATGGTCCACCGCCTATGATAGCAATCTTCTTCCGGGCATTGATGTCGTCCTTACGAACTTCAGGAATAACTGGAACACCCTCCTTCTCCACCATGAAGCGCTTAACACCCCTGATTGCAAGAGGCTTATCAAGCTTTGATCTCCTGCACTTATTTTCGCAGGTATGGAAACATACAGAAGCACATACCGCTGCAAAAGGATTTCGCTCCCTGTGAAGCTTGAGTGCATCTGAATAACGTTTCTCCCCTACCAGCGACACAAACCCGGGCACATTGACCCCTGCCGGGCAAGCATTGGAGCACGGAGCCTTTACAAGAGAAGGACATACGCCGGCAGGACAACGCTTGTCCCGTATATGGGCAATGTACTCATCACGAAAGTGTCGTATGGTGGAAAGGACAGGATTCGGGGCTGTCTGCCCTAGCCCGCATAATGCGGTATCCTTGATCTGTTCCCCAAGTTTTATAAGCTTCTCTATATCCCCTTCCTCACCCTTACCTTCACAAATACGCTCAAGAATCTCCAGCATACGCTTGGTACCCACCCTGCAGGGTACACACTTACCGCATGATTCATCTTGCACGAAATCAAGGAAATATCGTGCTACATCAACCATGCAGGTGTCTTCATCCATAACGATCAATCCGCCTGATCCCATTATTGCACCTAGCTCAATAAGGGATTCGTAATCAACCGGAACATTCAAATGCTGCTTCGGGATACAGCCACCTGACGGGCCACCTATTTGTGCGGCCTTGAATTTTTTTCCGTCCGGTATGCCTCCTCCAATATCATAAATGATCTCGCCGAGCGGTGTACCGATAGGAATCTCCACAAGCCCGGTAGTGCTTACTGCTCCAGCCAGCGCAAACACTTTTGTACCCTTGCTCTTTTCTGTGCCATACGATGCATACCATTCCGCTCCTTTGAGAATAATTACAGGAATGGCGGCGTAGGTTTCGACATTATTCAGGACGCTCGGTTTACTCCACAATCCTCTGTTTGCCGGGAATGGAGGTCTCGGCCTCGGTTCGCCACGATTGCCTTCTATGGATGTCATCAGGGCTGTTTCCTCGCCGCAAACAAATGCACCAGAGCCCATCCTTATTTCCAAGTCAAATTTGAAGCCCTTACCCATGATGTTTACACCAAGCAAACCACTCTCCCGGGCATCTTCAATTGACTTACCGAGCCGCTCAACTGCAAGGGGATATTCGGCGCGGACATAAACAAAACCCCGCTGTGCGCCAATGGCATAACCTGCAATCGCCATCGCCTCAATAATGCTATGAGGATCGCCCTCAAGCACACTACGATCCATGAATGCGCCTGGATCTCCTTCATCCGCATTACAGAGAACAAACTTCTCTGAGCCTGCCGCCTTCTTCGCAAGACTCCACTTCAACCATGTAGGGAAACCGGCACCGCCACGGCCTCTGATGCCGGATGCTTTTACTGTCTCGACAACCTGATCCGGAGTCATTTCCGTCAGAACTTTGGCCAAGGCTGCATATCCATCCCTGGCGATGTATTCTTCTATGCTGACAGGGTCGATAACACCACAATTACGAAGCACAATCTTTGTCTGTTTGGAAAGAAAATCAATTTCGTTCATCTTCGGGACTGCAGCTCCGGTGACAGCTTTCTTATTAACCAGCCGTTCGACAATTTTCCCTTTCTTAAAATGATCCTTCACTATCTGGACCGCATCCCCTGGTTTTAAATTCTGATAAAAAACACCTTCAGGCTGAACTACCAGCACCGGACCGAGAGCGCATGGGCCCAGACATCCAGTAGAAAACACCTTCACCTGCGAAGTCAGTCCATTCTTCTTTATTTCCTTTTCCAGTGCGGCTTTTACATCGAGCGCACCAGAAGCTATGCAGCCACCACCGGTACACACTAGCACATAACGCTTGCTATCATCCTTGTCGTCGCTCGGCTTGGTACGATGGTCCAGTCCAGGCTTTATTCTATCCCTGACATCTTTTAAAATATCGGGGCTTGTTATCACTGTCATCCTGGTCATTTCCGTCCCCCTTTTTTACCTGGAGATTTTACTCTCTTAACAGCCTTCCCCGGCAAATAGGCCTCCAGGATTTCCTTGACCCTTGCCGGTTTGACTCGCTGATGCACATCGTCATCAACAGTTATTGCCGGAGCCAGTCCGCATGCTCCAAAACACCTGGCCACTTCCAGTGAAAAATTTCTATCAGTAGTAGTCTCTCCTACATCAATGGAGAGATTTTTCTTTATCGCATCCAGCACCTGTTTGCCACCCCTCACATAACATGCAGTTCCCAGACATACCCTGATCAGATGCCTGCCGCGAGGAACAGTGGAAAAAAAAGAATAGAACCCGACAACACCGGCAACTTCACTGAACGGTTTGTCAAGTTTCCTGCTTATCCGCTTGAGTGCGACCTCAGGAAGATATCCGAACATCTTCTGGGTTATCTGGAGTACAGGAATAAGAGCTCCTGGCTTCCCCTTGTAATCATTAAGAACATCATCGAGACGTTTCAAAAGTTCTTGTTCGTTGACTTCCAACGAACAAGTGCATGTCTTAGCGGCCATAGCCATTTTCCTCCGCTTTTTTAAGTCTAACATGTTCCTTTAATTGTTAGACGGGGTTCAAACCTTTCATTGCTTCAAAAGATCACAAAAGCTATCCGACCAGCTTACAATGGTCAAGGATATAGTGTTAATTATTTAACGTTTAAATTTTCACGATATATTCAAGAAAACTCTATTTTTTAGATAAATGCTGGAGGAAGATTGACACTATCGCCCGAATTTCAGCGTGTGAGACAACTCAAGCAAGCTTGCAACCACTCTGGAATCCACAACCGGAATATGTTTTGGTGCAACTATATGCGTTAATGCCAAATTCAATAATCCCTTAATTCCAGACATAATCAGCATATCAGCGACGCTCTGAGCGGAAGATGAAGGTACGGCGATTACGCCGATATCAACTTTATTTTCAGCAATAACCATGGGGATTTCACGCTGACCCATTATTGCCAGATCACCAACTTTCTTGCCTATTTTTTTGGGGTCTGCATCAAATATCCCGACAATATTGAAGCCTCGGCGTGAGAATTCTTCGTGCAAAGCCAGTGCCTTCCCAAGGTTCCCTGCCCCAACCACCACCATCTTCCACTGCACATCAGCTCCTAGAATCGCGCTCAATACTTTCTCAAGGCCGCCTGTTTCATAACCTCTTTTGGAAACACCAGAAAAATCTAGATATGATAGATCCTGGCGAACGGTTGAACTCGTAAGTCCAAGATTGTCGGCAATATCCTGTGACGAAATCCACTTGATGTCTTGGGCACAAAGTGTCTGCACATGCGCCAGATAACGGGTCAAACGACTTATCACAGATTGCGGCATCTCGGTATGTTTTGAAATCATGAAAATACATTATGCAGGAATCATTAAACAAGTGTCAAACTTTTAACGATTCAAGTTGTCTGCTGACTTTCTCACCAATGCAACATAAAGCCTTTTTTCTTGGGTTTAAGATCGAATAATGGTTTCTACGGATACGTTCAGGAACATGAAATAAGTTTACGATGTATACACTGTATGATATTGTTGGTGACAAACAATCAATGGTACAGAAGGAGGCGGTCATGGTCATAACAAAGAAACTGCTCATATCTACTGTTGTTATTTTTGTTTTTTGTTTGTCCTCATTTGCACAAATTGCGGATATTGAAAAGTATATATACCTCGCAAAGGCCATCAAAAGAATAGCGGTCAAACAACTTAACTTTCCGGATTCGGCTGGTTTCAAGGCCCCTCACACAGAAATGAATTTCGAAATTACTGCATTTGATGACAAGGATCAACCTGTCAACCTTACCCCCGAACAGGCAAAGGAAATTCTGAATGTAAAAGTAAAAAATCCAGTGATGAAATCAGTTGTGGATAAGAAAACACTGCAACTGAATTCCAGCAAAATGCCAAACACTGACAGGTTCCAGCATGTTGTCAAACTTCTGACGGATAAAGGTGAAGGTGCTGCACGCCTTGAAGTCCGTATTGCAGACAACTACAGCAAGTATAGCAAGGCCGTCGGAAGGCAACTTATTTCTACAGGTGGAACACCCGGCAAAGAATCTGTGATTAAAACGGCTGCTAGAAACACCAAAAACTGGGTCGTCAAGCATCCATATTGGGCGGCAGGAGTCGGCGTGGTTGCAGTTGGAGGGGTTGCTGCTGCTGCAGGTGGTGGAGGAGATGGCGGAGGTGGCGGAGCAACCAGCGACGGATCGGGTGAAGATACTTCTGCGTATGCCGGAGGTTTTTCAGGAGGCTGGAGTGGATCGATTGAAGGGTTTCCTGTCAGTGGTTCATTCTCGATTACCATTGGATCCGATGGAACAGTCTCTGGTTCATATTCCGGTAGTGAATCCGGCTCAATTTCGGGCTCTATCTCAGGAGACGGAGATCTCTCCGCACAGGGCTCGGCGGGAAATTCTATCTGGTCGGGTAACATATCAGTATCAGGGGGCTCACGGACAGGAAGCGGGTCATGGTCAGGCTATGGCGGTGGCGGATCCTGGAGTGGCGGCGGCTGATACTTCTTCTAAAACAAATATTTTCCTCTGCTTATTGATACTGTCACACGGCAGCTGTACCTCTTGAATACCCTGCAACTTATATTTTATTCATTACGCAAAGAGGCAACCAAAGATGAATGCATGGCAATGCGGATTGAAGCTCCAATACAGATGAATTGCAGCAATACAATGGCAATAATGAAAAACAACATAATCGCGACAGGAATATTACTGCCCTGTGATTGAAGGGATGGCCACATTGCGGCAAAAGAAGCAATACAACCTATTGCAAGCCCAATGCAGACAATAATGCCATGTTCCAGCAGAATCACTTTGTTCAGATTCCTTCGATTATATCCCACAGCGTCAAGAAGTGCCAATTCACTCCTTCTCTCAAGAATATTCCTCAATACTACGATCAATACACCTGCACTCCCCAAAAGCAGACCCATCCCTCCTAGCACCAGGAACATGGACATATATGTTGATTCAACGGCATAGAATTCTTTTAAGCGGTCGACACTTTCTATAAAATCAATTCCGTATTTCCCAAGTGCCTGGGAAAGCAAATCATCAACTTTCTTTAAATCGCCTCGCGGTGCATCCACCAGAAATATTCGGTAGCCGCTCTCTGATGGATACTTCGCTGCAAATGCAGAGGAAGATATAAGAACGGTTCCCTGGAAAACCGACAATCGCATCGGCAACTTGCCGACAAGTTTAACCTTTAACTGTTGCCCTTTCTCATCTCTGTAAATAAGAACGTCGCCATCTTTACCTGTTTTCTTTTTCAAGCCCCACGTGGCCGTATCTGCATCTCCGGCTATTCCCGGAATCTCGCCCCCGGGCAGGGCCTTGTTCAGCAACTCCCATGTTTTTTCTTTTTTTTCATCGACCATGAAAGCATTGCGAGCCAGGAATTCAGCGGCATCAACACCAAGCAATCTAGATACCTGTGCACGATTCAAATTCAGACAACTCGCATCATCACCATCTCTCACCTTGACTGACACGATCCTCACATCGTTAAGCAAATCATCCCCATCCAATCTTAGTTTATGCCGGCCCTCAGGACTATTTATGTCCACCTGGATTGGAATGGTCGATTCCCCGAATAATGCAAAGCCTCCCGTCCCGGAGAATCTCATCCATGCATTTGCACTCACGTCCATCTGCATCGAGCAAACCGCAAAAACCATGAAGCAACCACAAGCAAGGAGTGATACAACGGCAAGGCTTCTACCCCGCCTGCGACCTGTATTTCGCACAGCAAGCCCACTGAGAGACATAAAGTTACCAGGGCTGGTCCACTTGACAAGAACCTGCCTGGTCAAACCAATAGAGGACGCAAGCAATAAAGCACCGGAAATAAAGAACGATTCCGTTGCATTATGCATTCCTGTAGTAATGGAATTAACAATTACCCATGCGGCAATAATCAATCCAGCAGACGGAAAAACAAACCAGAGCCATTGCCCGCGAGCTTTATTACCTTTAACAGGGGTATCCTCCCCGATATATTCCGAAAGTAGTGCATGAACAGTCCTTCCAGTTTCGCGCCTGATGGAAAACAGCATAGAAAGCATGGCGCACACAAAACTGGTAATTGCACCGATGAAGACCGTCAGCGGTTGAGCGTGATAGAATATTGTTGAGCCAGCCACGGCACCCTGCCAGTAATTGCCCAATCCCCATATCAAACCACGAGTGTAGAACGTCGCTAGAAAAGCACCGGCAACAGCACCTGCACCTGCTACAAGACAACTTTCCAACATAAGAATGTTTCTTACCGTCACAGGAGTAAAACCTGTTGCCAGGAGTATTCCCATCTCCGTAGATCTTTGCTGAATACCGAAAGCAAAAAGCAAACCGGTCAACATCAAAGCGGAAATCACAAGAAAAAAACTCATTCCGACAAACAACTGGCCAAAATCCATTGATTCATTTACAGCCTTAAGAGCACTTTCCCGCACAGGCAGAAAAGTCAAGCCGGCATCGATGGGATCGACTGTGTCACGTAATATCCGCAGAATCTGCTGTTTGTTATACCTCTGGGTTGAATAACGTGCAGCGGTAAGATTACCAAATCTGTTCGCCCACATTTTTTGGCCAGCCGCCAGTGTAACAAAAGCCTTGGGAGTATGACGATAGGCCTTCCAGTATGTTTCGTTTGCTTTATCCTCTATTTTCACCCGGTCCATCGGCATACCAATGTCCCATTCCGTACACCTTTCGGCATCTGTAAGTCCGGGAAATCTGGGAGCAAGATCCAACTCTCCAGTTATTTCATGCATGTCAAGTACAGCATGGACTTTATAATTCGTGGTTTTCTCCACAAATTTGTTTACTGACGTAAGTTCGTAGTATGATATCGAAACATCATCACCTGACTTTGCAGAAAGACAGTCAGCCATCCACTTGTTAAGAATAATTTCGTCATCTCGCATATCTTCGGGAACAACTCCGAGTATTCCTGCAGGTGATGGCGAGAGTGCTTCAACAAAAGAATACGGTGTGCCCAAAGAGCCATTGTCGGATGTCCTGTAAATCGAATTCACCAGATATGTCAGAGAACCAGCAGATTGCTCTATTTTCAACGCTTCGCTGGTTATGAATGGATCAAGGAAAACTCGGTCGCTTTCGAGCTGCAACAGTTCACGTTTTGGGAAATCTCGAATAACCAGACCTATATCTTCTATATTCCACGTTTTCTTTATGCATTCATTCAATTGAACTGGAGTAATCTCATTCTTACCTGCTGTCAGAAGCAAATTTGAACGCCCCTCCAGCAAAGAGTTCTTCTGCAGCCACTGCAAACTCACAAACACATTGTACGGAACAATTTGATTTGCATACAGACTGAACCTGCCCAATTGTGAATCATCGACTACTCCAGACAAGACAAACGCCCCCCTCACTGTCTCATCACTTTTCCGTGAAGAAAGAGGCGCATCTCTAGGCAGCAGTGATGGCTTGCCGAAACGTATTGATATTTCATCACCCGCAGCTATACCAAGTTTGGCTGCAAGTTTTCTATTAACCGCAATACTTTCATTTGACAAAACCGGAGATTCAGCTATGCCTGAGAGCGTCCAGAATCGCTCGTCAACACCAATTATCTGCACATTGTTAACCTGTAAGGCATCTCCTCTATCACCTTTCCGACACAGTGCAATGCCACGCATAACCAGGGCAGGAACCATCTTTACAGCTGATTCTGCTTCAAGCCGTACAGCAAGATCCTCCCGAAAATAACGATCATAAGAATTTAAAGCAAAATGAATATTCCCAAGGCGAAGAAGAGCATTCTTATTGAGACTATAACGAACGGAGTCTCCAACAAGCATCGCCCCCGTAAGAATAGCACATGCCAGTGCAGTTCCCGTCAATACACTCAGGTGACTGCGCCAGTAAAATAGTGAACTGCGTATACTAAGTCCTAAGAGCTTCATTTTTTAACAAACTTTGTCCCCCGCAATCAGACACGTGAATGACTCCTGTCGGCTTTTTTCTGGAGATCTTTATTTTTTTCGGGTCAAAGAGGCACTTGAAAGCTCATAAATCATGTCCATGCGTTCGGCCAGAGATTCTGAATGAGTCACTACCAGCAATGTCATGCCGAACTGTTTGTTCAGTTTCACCATGAGATCTCCGAGCTTTTCCGCACCGCTATTATCGAGTGATCCGGTTGGCTCATCTGCCAGCAGGATCTTCGGATTATTAATCATCGCCCGAACGACTGCCACTCGCTGTCGTTCTCCTCCTGACAACTGTCCAGGCCTGTGGTTTCGCCTGTCACCAAGGCCTACTGTTTCGAGCAGCGCATCTGCCCTTTTTTCGGCATCACCTGTATCCTTGTTGACAATTGCCGGAATCAAAACGTTTTCCAGAACACTGCATTGCGGAAGCAGATGGTGCAACTGAAACACAAAACCTATTCGCCTGTTACGAAAAACCGCCTTATCCGCATTATCAAACATGGAAACATCCTGTCCATCCATCAATACCCGGCCTGTTGTTGAAAAATCCAAAGTACCAACTATATTCAGGAGTGTACTTTTTCCAGAACCGGAAGGGCCCACGATGGCACATGTCTGGCTAGGCTCCATCACCAGGTTGACACCTTTAAGAATCTCAACTGTACCGTTAGGCCCTGAAGGATATGTCTTTCCGATATTTTCAAGCACTAGGATAGGCATTAAATCTCCAATAGTTACCAGAATCTCTTATCATTTTCCTGCACCATACATTATCAGGAATCCATCGTCTGTTCCGACAACAACCTTTTCGTCAAATACAGCCGGTGAAGTAATAGTATCAGAAGGTTTGTCAGACCACAATTCCGCACCATCTTTAAGACTTAGCATATAAAGCGTGCCACCAGAGGAAACGACGACCTTATCCCCCGCAACGACAGGCGAAAGAGGATCCCCTCTGACCTTTGTTTTCCATATAATCTTCCCGCCATTCCGGTCCAGACAGTAAATCCTGCCATCATTTGCTCCTGTGATCAGCCTGTCATCCGTAAGGGCTGGAGTTGCAAATGTTTCACTGTTGCTGATCTGGTTAGTCCAGACAATTGCTGATTTTGAAACATCAGCACATACAGCCAAGCCACCCCTCGTCCCGGCAAATACAAGATTGCCATCAACCGCAACCCCACCGGCAATCTGCCCATCACCTTCAAGGTTTATCCTCTTTTTAATTGAACCATCAGCACTGGAGAAAAAATGTAAAGCTGCGTCACAACTTCCAAAAACGACAAAGTCCTTACCCACACCAGGAGAGCCATCACTGCGGGCCACTGGTTCCGTCGTCCACACCTTGGTCCCCTTCTCAAGATCGACCCTGACAAGGCCACCTTCTGCCTGTGAGATCACCACAACACCTGCCCCTTTTGAATCATTGCGTTCAATCCAGTTAGCCGTTGACACAACATTCTCCCCAACATGAAACTTCCAAATTGTTTTCCCTGTGTCATGCAAAACTGCATATAGATATCCTGCATCTGAACCGACTATTACTTTTCCGTTGCAGAATAAAGGCGGTGAAGAAAATTGTTCAACCTGTTTATTTACATTGGTTCCTGCAGGCGGGTTCTGAATCGCTACAGCCCATGCTTTTTCGCCACTGGTTTTCACGGAGTGCAACTCACCATTATCTGCAGTGAGAATAATTGTCCCTCCTCCTACAACAGGTGCCATGGATATTGAGGCACCCACTTTATAGCGCCACAGGACTGAAAGTTTGGAGGGCAGGCTGCAGTTTGCCCTCCCTCTCAACCCTGAATCACCATGATAAATTGGCCAGCTCGAAGTGTGATTAAGATTTTCATCGGCTGCAGCAGCCGCCATTACAGCCTGAACGGCAAATATACAAAAAGAAAGAGTCACAGCAAAAGAACGAATATCAAGTTGTCTCATAGACATTTCCTGTAAATCTCCAGCACACTCTCAGCAGTAACTTTGACGCTAAACCTTGCACGAACATATTCCCTGCCCAAGCGTCCCATCTCTTCCAACCTTTTTCTATCCAGTAGTGTCTGCTCAAGTACTTTTGCCAGTGTTACGGCATCATTAGGATCATAACATACTCCACCACCAGTCACTTCTATAATCTCAGGGAACGCACCAATTCTGGGCTCTACAACAGGAACACCCGCGGCCATTGCCTCAAGCATAAACATGCCAAAAGCTTCAGGCTGCAGCATAGGTACAGTCAGAACCGACAGTGATCTGAGAAAATCAATACGCTGACCCCTGCCGAAATCTTCGAAAAAATCGACATCGTCTTGCATATGCCATTTTTCCAGTTTCTGTTTGAGCTTTTTCAAGAAAGAGACATCCTCTCTTACACGGCCACCCATTACACGCAACCTGAGATTTCTCAGCCTGTTGTTGACCTTCATCATCATGAAAGCATCAACAAGTACTTCGAGCCCCAGAGAAGACGTCATTCGTGAAAGGTAACCTATCACCGGCGTATCAGGCGACAAATCGGAAGGCAGATAACCATCTGTATTGATCCCTATCGGCACAACGTGGAACCTTTTGGCATCCTGTCCCAGCTGTTCCTGCATCAGGCTGCTGTAGTAGTGGCTGACAGGCAGAAAAGCGGCAACGTCCGCAGCTTTTTCAGCCATTATCTGCCATGCTTTCCGGGCTGAGAATACATCCATGGAATTGATCCATGAGTTTTCATCCTGCAAAGTGCACACGACAGGCACACCAAGTTCGTTTTTTATACGTTTGGCAAGTCCAAGGAGAAGTGCATTGGAGAGATGAACAATATCCGGTTTTTCTTCTGATTTAAGCCATAAAATCAACCTGTCAAGTTCCTCTTTTTGCGCCCCACCCTCGCCTGAAAGCACTGAAAGAGTCATACCCTCAAGTCCGCTGGCCCTCATGGTTCCGGCCTTGCTGGCAACCCATTTTAATAAATGCCTCGAGTTAATGAACCGCTTGATAAACTGAGGGAGGTTCCCAAACCATGGCAGATATTGACTTAGGTAAACACTAACAGCTCCATAAAAAACAGGAACGTCCATGGCAATATCCTCACCCTCGGCAAAAACCGGAAGGTACATGGGTGCCATTATCACGTCGTGACCTCGTGCCCGTAACTCCATGACAAATTCCCGGTCACGCATGCAGTTCTGGCAGTAAAATGCACCGGCTACTCCCGGTATTATCTGCACTATTTTCATCTCTGCCTCAGCAATTCTTAAAAGCAAGCGCCCCTGTCGGGCACTGTTTAACGCATTCTTCTGCCGTTGTCTGAAGCCCCGCTCCCAGTGATTCATTGAATGGGATCCCTACAAAAGTATCGAACCCCCTCCCGACAAATGTCAGGCCATATGTTTCATGGGCTTTTTCGGTAATTCTCACACATAAACCACACTTTATACATTTGCCGGATTCAAAAACAACAGATGTATGGGTGGTAACCCTGGTGAATGGCTTCCTGCCTTCCACGTTGAAATGCTTGGGGCTTGCAGAATATTTTTCAGCTAAATCACGAAGTTTACAGTCATCCTGTTTTCTGCAATCGCAGTGCATACAACGTTTACTCTCCCTTACCGCCTCATCCACGCAAAACCCTGCAGTTGCACCACCGGAAGGCTCAATACTTTGAGAACAGTCAGACTCCTTCATAAACTCAATGATTTCAGGTTCATGGATTTTCCCGATACGTGATTCAAAACGTCTCAAAACACCAGTAACCGGTATTTTTTTAAGAAAATGATCGATGGAAACGGCCATATTCCGGCCATGTCCTACAGCACGCACAGCCAGCCTGCCTTCATGAACAACTGCACCACCTGCAAATACTCCTGATTCTGATGTCATATGCGTATGAGCATCAATCACAATACCTTTCTCTGTTGTCTTCACCAACCATGACAGCAGACTGTATTGATCTTTTTTACCTGGAGCCAATACAAGGGCATCGAACTTCTCTCTGAGTTCACAAATGCTAATATCTTTGCCTACCTTCATTTTCATTTCGAACAAAATTCCCAACTTCTTGAGCACCTCTACCTCTTTATCCAATACCTGCCGAGGCAGAATATTTTCAGGTACTCCATATCGAAGTTGCCCCCCCGGCTCCTGTCTGTCGTCAAATATTGTGCACTGATGACCACATCGGGCAAGATAGTATGCGGCAGAGAGGCCTGCGGGACCAGCACCGACAATGGCCACATTCCTCCCGGTAGATATGCCGCAGACAGGAATGTGAGGTGATTTTGAGTAGAGATCAATATCCGCCACAAAACGTTTCAACAGGCAAATTGCAACAGAAGAATCAAATCTTGAACGTCTACAGCCCTTTTCACATGGGGCGGGACATATACGCCCCAGAACAGCAGGGATGGAAATATGTTCTTTTATGGTCTCTATTGCCTCAGTCATCTTACCGGAAGCAATCTGACGAATCATCAGTGGAATATTCATATGAGCAGGACAGGTAAGCCTGCAAGGAGCCTCACAATCTCCTACATGCTCACTCAACAATAGATCGAGAGCACTTTTCCTGGCGTGATGGACCTCTGTGCTGTCCGTATCAATAATCATTCCATTCGCCACGGGGGCAGTGCATGAAGGAATCAACCTGCCCGAGACATGCTCCTTGACCACGCATACCATGCAGGACGTAAAGCTTGAATGACCTTTCAAATGACACATGGTCGGAATATTCACACCAGCGGCATTCGCTGCATCGAGGATGGTTGCGCCCTCTTTAATGGAAATCTTCTTGCCGTTTAGCATCAATTCAAGCATTACCCGCTCACTCCCATTTTTGCGTGCCTCACTCTAACTGCATCTGAGGGACATACCTGCCTGCAGGTATCACACCTGGTACACTTTTCATGCTGGATCTTATGTTTCTGATACGGAAGCAGTTCAATTGCATCAACAGGACATGCCTGTGCACATCTGGTACAACCGATACAATCATCATTAATATAATATGTAATCAAGGCCCTGCACTTGCCTGCTGGACAACGTCCTTGAAGATGCGCCTCATACTCATTTCGAAAATGCTTAATGGTGGAAAGGACAGGATTTGGCGCAGTTTTGCCCAAACCGCAAAGACTTCCGGCCCTTATAGTTTGGCCTAGATGCTCTAATCGTTCTATGTCTCCCTGCTCCCCCCTGCCATCACAGATTCTTTCAAGAATCTCCAGCATGCGTTTTGTACCTATTCGGCAATGCGTACACTTGCCACATGATTCCCTCTGCGTGAAAGTCATGAAGTACCTGGCGATATCAACCATGCAATCGGTCTCGTCCAAGACAACCATTCCCCCTGATCCCATAATACATCCTGCAGCCTCGAGTGCTTCGTAATCAACGCTGGTATCTGCAAGAGACTCGGGAATACAACCACCTGATGGTCCTCCGATCTGTACCGCCTTGAATTTCCGGCCACCTGCTGTTCCGCCACCTATTTCCTCAACGATTTGGCGAACTGTTATACCCATTGGAACCTCGATCAATCCACCCCTGACCACCTTTCCTGCCAGACTGAACACTTTGGTTCCCTTGCTGGTCTCTGTACCCATTGAAACAAAAGCTTCAACGCCGTTCCGCATGATCCATGGCACCATTGCATATGTTTCAACATTATTAATATTTGTGGGTTTCCCCCATAAACCATTCTCAGCAGGATAAGGTGGCCTGAATCTCGGCATACTTCTCTTACCTTCAATCGCGGCCAGCAATGCAGTTTCTTCTCCGGCAACAAAAGCACCTGCACCTTCTGCAATTTTCAGATCAAGACTGAATCCGCTCCCGCAGATATTCTTCCCTAGAAAACCCTTTTCTTTCATAACGGCAATAGCTTTTCGCACTCGTTGCAGGGCAAGCGGATATTCCGCTCGAATATACAAATAACCTTCACTTGCACCAATGGCATAAGCTGCAATGACCATGCCTTCAAGAACCCTGTAGGGAAAAGACTCCAGCAGCATTCTATCCATAAACGCACCTGGATCACCTTCATCCCCATTACAGACAATATATTTGACAGGACCGGAAGCATTCCTGACAAGCGTCCACTTCCGCCCTGTAGGGAACCCAGCCCCCCCCCTTCCCCGCAAACCGGACTTTATTAGACTGTCCACAATAGATTCAGTACTTAATCCACAAACGCACTTCCGGAGAGCAAGGAATCCTTGATTTCTACTATATTCATCAATATCCAAAGGATCCATGCTTCCACACCATTCGCTTGCAATTCTTTTCTGTTTCCCTAGAAAAGAGCAAACTGGTGCATCTCTGACATCCAGCTCGTACCGATTCACCGGCTCCCATGTTTCATCAGTCAATAAATGCTCCAATGCCGAAGAGAGTTCACTCCTTACAGTGCGCAAAAAACCATTCGGTTTGAAATGGCGCCGGACAATCTGTGCAGCGGCATCAGCGTTAACCTTGGCATAGGTAACGGGCTCTCCCTTTTCCGAGACAATCTGAACAAGCGGAGTCTGGTGGCACATACCTACACAACCAACCGGTTTTATGATCACATCTGCGCCTATTTTCTGGATTTCGGATTCCAGCTCCTGCCTGACTTTGTGACTTCCTCCAGCAACGCAGCATGAACCAACCCCGATCCTGATCTCTGTAAGCCCTTTTGGCCTTTCAGGTTGTTCACCTGCTTTACGAGGAACAATGTAACGTTGCTCAAGCGCAAGAAAATCTCGGATTGCACGGCCCACCGTATCCGGAGTCAGATGGCCATACGTCAGACCATCAATTTTAATAACCGGAGCAAGTGTACAACAGCCAAGGCATGCAACTTTTTCGATGGTAAATACTCTCCCTGGGTCTGTGTCTTCCCCGTCCGGTATTTTCAGATATCGAACCAATGCGTCCTGTATCAGTCCAGCACCCTTCACATGGCATGCTGTTCCATGACAAACACTGATAATGTGCCGACCAACGGGCTTGTGGCGGAACTGCGAGTAAAAAGAAGAAACTCCCGTAATGGCTGCCGGCGTTATTTCGGTTAAATCACAAACCCTCCTCAGCGCTTCATCCGGCAAATAATGAAAGTGCTGCTGAATTTTCTGAAGAATAGGAATAACAGCAGACGGCTTTCGGCCATGCTCAGCCACAGCGACATCGACCACAGACAGCTCAATCTGTTCAGTCACAAAGTTTTTATTCCCATCCGTCATTTGTTTTACCATCCTGACGACTCAATCGTTTCAATCGCTGCTTCAAGATTTGTTATTCAACATTCAATATTGAATATTGGCGTTATATCCTGCTAGTTGGTCCCTATACAAAAAAGGTTCGTCGCCCCACGCATGAATATTTTTCCATCCACAAATGCAGGGGAACAGTCACTCGGCTCACCGAGGCTTGCCTTACCGATAGCCGCGTACTGGCGATCGGCCTTGAAAATGAAAACCTCGCCGCTGCGGGAGACCTGATAAATAAGATTACCGGCAAGACCCGGAGAAGCATAAAACTCACCATCAAAACTTTTATCCCAGACTATTTTGCCGGTCTTGACATCCAGGCATGTAATCGTCCCTCCGGAATGAGCAAAGAAAACGAGATCGCCATTACTTACTGGAGAAGCAACATCACTGACCCCATCCTCTGATTTCCAGGCAACATGCGTCTTTGTAACATCGCCCGCCCCATCCGGCTTTATAGCATAAATCAAATCGGATGTTTCTGTGGCAATAACCAGGCCCCCGGCAAATATCGGCGATGGCGCGACATCAGAACCACCGCATTTCACACGCCACAGCTCCTTGCCGGAATCCGGATCATGCGACACAACAAATTCGTTTGCCATTGTCACAAGCTGGAAGCCTTTACCTGTATCGATCAATATCGGCGATGGCCATGATTCCGTGACTGGTCTTGACGCTGACCATACTTTCTTGCCTGAACCAGCATCCAGTGCAATTAACTGTGAAGTCCTGCCATCTTCACCACCGTAATCAAATTGAATAAGAATCTTTCCGTTGTGAAGAACAGGCGAAGCTGAAAATCCATATTTGTTGCCAGGCAGGCCAAGATCCGCCAGCCACATTTTCTGTGCACAGAAATCAAATGCGGAAATATCTCCATTGGCAAATATCGAATACACAATTCTTCCGTCGGTTACACTTGTTGGAGCCGCATAACCGGTATCCTGATTAACCTGAGGCACCTTGTTCGTATTACCCGGTGCAGAATCAACAGCCATCGTCCAAAGAAGAGTGCCATTTGCCGAATCAAAACAATAAACCTCACGTTTTTTTTCATTGGCACCCGTTAGAAATACCCTTTTTCCCCAGATCACGGGAGAACTAAGCCCGGGCAATGGTACTTTCACCTTCCAGATTATTCCTTTTCCGCTCTTTCCGTCCCAGGAGATCGGAGTATTCGTGTAGGAAGATGTTCCGCAGCCAGTCGGACCACGAAATGCCGGCCAATTTGTGAGGAAATCCGCACGTAAAGGCGGGGGTCCAAGAGGCTGGATTGAAACCACAACCTTTTCTTTAGTGCCCTGTCCTTCAACCATTACCTTATGTACATCAGATATCTCAATAACGTCCGATTCATTACGTTGCCATAGAATACCAGTAACAATGGAAGCAGTCAGCAATACGACAGATAAACCGCCAATTACCCACCTTGCTGAAGCAGCGGCAGCGAGATCCTCCGGGCGCATTACATATTCTTTTGGGTTTGGCATCTTCATCCGCATGACTGAAAGAGTTTTCAAACTTATAACTGCAAACACCAAGCCTCCAAGCAACAGGAGACTGCCAGTACCAAGAGATGTCAAACTGGCAAAATAGAATCTCCGCGAAGCAAGATCCATGTCCCTGATCTTATTCTTGAGCATTTCATCTGAAGGGTTATCTTTAAGGGCTGTACGAAGCTGTTCAATCTCAGGCATATCCAATGGTAATGACATTCTAACTGTAAACACATTGGCCAGCATCAACATGCCAACAATCAAGGAAAAACAGCACGACAATACAGCCAACACATAAACCATGCGGTAATACAACCTGCATGTTCTCTCATCAAGACTCATAGGACCCTCGCTTTTTATGTTTTCCCTTCAACAGGCGGCATTACCTTCAGCCTCTGCCGCTCTTTCGGACACGAAATAAAACATCTTGCACAGCTTAGGCAGTCACCCCTGTCGGGTTCATAAGTCATCCTGGTTCGCCGCACCGAAACACCGATCAGTCCAATTCCAAGCACAGCACCGATAAATCCTCCAACAAACCATCCTCCAATCCGAAATCTTTCCTGTATTGCCTTGGCTCTTAGAAACAATTCTTCTTTTTTAATCCCACTACCCTCAAAAGCCTCGACCTCGTACGCCATCATCTTAAGGCGTATTTTGTCATTTTGCTGGAAGGCTGTTGCCAGCTGAACATCCGGGCTGATTCTTGAAAACACTGCGTCTAGGCGCGATACGGACCACCCGGCAAGCAGGACAAGAACAGGCATGAGTAATAACAACCTGGCCAGGCGTTGCACCCCGCTACTTCGCTCTTCCGAAACTTGCCCCTTGTTCGGAGTTATGATTGCATCAAAAGGACAAGATTCTTCACACAACCTGCACTCCACGCATTCATCAGGAGAAATGGTTGCATGCCACTTTGAAAGTCGAGACGACCAATTCAACAAAACCCCAAAAGGACACATAAAACGGCAATAAGGCCTCGCAACAAAAACACCCACAAGCAACAAAACAATACCAAACAAGACTATCGGAAGATCGCCACTCAGCCTGAATAAGGGAACAAACGGATCAAAGCGACATATAACAAATGCAGCACCTACTGCTGCAAACAGGATTCCCAATCCAAGATAAATATACGGTACAATTTTTAGAAGTGTGACAACTAGCCGAGGCAATCTTACCGGAAAAAGGATCATAAGGTCTTGAATGCCACCAAGCGGACATACAGCCGCACAAAATACCCGTCCGAACAGCAGTGCAAAAATCAAAGGAAGTATAAAAAAAGCCGTAGCGGTGAAAGAAAGTACATACTGGCTGTCAAACAACCACAATGTTACGTTCTGGATTGCTCCTATCGAACAAATACACCCTTTCCTCCAGAATCCGAAATATATCACAGAAAAGAAAGACAGCAGAAACACACCCTTCCTGGATCGTTTTTTTAAAACAAGCCATGTCGCGAGAGAGAGCGTCCCAAACAATACGGCAACATCCGCATATTCAAGAATAGCCTCCCTAGGACTCTGAACAGCTGTTTGCGGCAGCTCATAACCTTTTTCAAACTGAGGTTTTGGGAACCGATTCTCCGCCATGACATCGACAGCCAAAAACAGCAGCAAATATAATAATGTCGTTTTAATCATGATGTTTTGAACAAATAAGCTTCATCTGCAGGAACACGACTGTATGCACCGGCCGGACAATTCCTGGCAATTGAACATTCGTTACAGTTAACACACAGGTCGTGGCACACCTGGAGTTTCAGGGACCCGTTCCCAAATGCACCACAGGTTTTCACGCATTTTCCACATCCAATGCAAAGAGAAAGATCTATCGTATACTCATAGTACGGCTCTTCAATATATTTTCTACGAATGGCACCTGTAGGGCATATCTGATTCTCGGCAGCGCTTGTCAGGACGGACGTTCCGGGCTGGAAATAACCAAAGCATAACTTGCAGTACCCGCACATATCGAAACGATGGATACATTTCACAGCCGATGGCTGCAATACACATTCCGTGGCACACCTGCCGCACTGGATACATTTTGCAGGATCAAGTTGCCAGACAGTCCGTCTCGAACCAAGCGGCTTAGCCAACCATGAGTAAGGCGACTTGCATTTTGCAAGGGATGGACATCCCCCGCATGCTTTCCCATTCCCTGGACCGCCAGGCAATGAACAACGTCGCCGTACAAATGCCATCCCGCCAAACAACCCGAGCAACAGAAGGAGAATCCATCTTATGATAAAACGGAAGAATTCCCGCCTGCTCTTCGGTTTTTCACCATATCCGCGTATATCCGTATCCATAGTAAATCTCATATACAGTTACGACTGTAAATACGAACTCTTCCATTCTGTGGATCGAGCACGAATATTCTCCCCTTCGAATCTACAGCCAGGTCCAGCCCTAAAGCATCTTTATTCCATTCTTCCTGACCTGATATAATGCCTTTAAGCTTACATTCTGAATCATAAACTTTAACCCTTACAATATGCTTCTCGCTGGTCACAAAAGAACCGTCAGGCATAAGTGCAAAATTGGACGGATTGCAACAGCCACAAAAACCTTCAGCATCCAGTCCAGGCCGGCCCCAGTACGAGATGAATCTGCCATCTGAGGTATAATGTTCCAGTCTGTGTTGGCCCGGGTTTGCTGCCCATAGACTGCCGTCACGGGCAATCGCCACATCAAAGAAAGCACTTGGGACGACAAACCCTACTTTACGCTTGTCGGCATCCTTTTCACCAACTCTCCCCAGTAACTCACCGGAAACAGAATAAAGCCAGACAATCTTGTTCATACAATCAGCCACATACACATAGTTTGATGTCGATGCTATGGATGTCAGAACAGCATTGGACGCTGGAGACTCCCACGCCGCTTTCCTTCCTCCATTCTTATGATAAACTTCGACATGATCTGACAAACCGACAAGAATCTCACCATACGGTGAAATAGAAAGACATCGCACACTTTCCGCTACAACAAAACAATGTACATGCACCCCGTTAATATCAAGCATTTCAACCGCCGTTTCACCTCCGACATAAATATTATCGTCCCCATCAACAGCCAACGCACTGAGATCACCTATTGATGGATTGATAATCTTCATTTTGACATTCAACAAAAGGCTGGAGTCGGTTTTTTTGAGAACATCAATATCATGCCTGGAAGCCGTCCTCGAATGGTCCCCTCCCGTCCCTGAGATCCCGCGGACCAGCATCAAAACAAAAGCAACAGCAACTGCAATGAAGCCAATCACCAGCATATTTCTGACAGTTGTATTTGCCTCACTCATACGATTACTTTTCATCAACTTTTCTTAAATCCAGGCATCGCATTGTTTCGTAATCTCTCAGCAGAAGAAAACCATTTGCGAAAGCCATTGGTGCCCATGATTCCTTACCGTCAAGCACCTTGGATTGGGCGAGCTTTACATACCCCTGCTCTGTTGCCTTGGCCATTGTCAGCATCCCGTTATCTTCGAGAATAATCAGCTTATCATTTATGACCATGAATGGACCAAGCCCGAATCTTTCAGAAGAACCACTTGTCCATGCAACCTTTCCATCAGGATTAAGACAAACGGCCTGTTTCCTGACGGGACCTGCATCAGCTGGAAGTACCGAGAAGAGATATCCTTTATAGAAAATCGGGGTATGCTGTTCACAGGCAAAGATTTTCTTATCGAGGTCATAAAGCTTGGTAACGAAAAAATTCCCTGCTGAGTTCACCACTTTAAACATCGCACTCCCAACCCCATAACCGGACGTCATGAATATCCGGCCATCCCCAAGTGACACGGGCGCAGGCGCCACGACCTGATGATTCCATTCGCCGGTCTCCCACACAATTTTCCCGATATCATCCTTTTCCGCCGAGACTCCTGTTATTCCTCCTATTGAACAATAAACATACATTTTCCTGCCGGCAATACTCATCGGCAAAACGGATGAGTGAGACATTTTCCATTTCTTTTCGTTCGGAGTCTGCCACAAGACTTTTCCGGTCTCGCAATCCACGCCTATCAGCAGTGCTTTACCACCAACACCAATTATAACTTGATTGCCATCAACGAGCGGGCACTGTCCCGTATACCACATGGGAACGGATGCCCCCCATTCCTTCTCAAGATCAATACCCCATTTAAATTCGCCATTTCGGGCATCGGTACACATCACATGACAGCGTGGACCTATTGTAATAACATGTCGATCTGTGACAGCGGGAACTGTGCGCGACATACCATGGTTTCTTTTGACATGCACATGATACCAGCGCCGCCATATTTCTTTCCCATTATCCAGGGAGAAACATCGAAGCGAATCGGCATCTTCCTTGTCGTCATAATCCAGAAGATATACACATCCGTTAAGAATGACAGGTCCTGCATAGCCTTCCCCTAAATTAACAGACCATCGTACAGGCAGGCCTTTTTCGTCCCAATGCTCCGAGAGCAACAGGGGCGTTGAAACAATATTGTCGTGATTTGCCCCTCTGAAACATGGCCATGCGCCATCAAGTTTGGATGGAACTCCATCGAACTTCTGAAATTTCTCGCCAATTTTGACAGGAGCATCGACTTGAGACAAAACTGCTGTCGGGTCTACGAATTCTCCGGGGAGCGCATTTCTTCGCTCAATATGTAAATTATTTGAGGAATTACGCCACCAGACAAGCAAAAATACCCCAGCGACAATTCCGGCAACAATAAGAATCAGGACAGGAAAGTACTCTCTGGCGCCATCATAACCTGATGGTCCGTGATTACCTGTAACATTATTTCCGTCATTATTTGCTGACATCAATAGAAACCAAGTCACCTTTATTGTTTCGGCAATATATAACACCCCTGCAGAAAACAGGGGAAGTCCAGCACGTCTTACTCAATATGTCTTTGGTGGAGGATGATTCTTCGTAACTCGCCGGTGAAGCTTTTGCAATGAAAAGATCACCACCCTCGTTAAGCATTATTATTCTATCTCCAGCAATGGTCATACCTCCAAAGCCAAGGTTCTGAGCCCATTTTTCTGTTCCTGTGCCCGGATCCAGGCATTTCAGCGCTCCTTTACCGGTATTGCCGTCGACGCCATACAGATTCCCGTTCAAAATAACACAACTGCTGAAATGGTTCCGCATACTCTTGTTTTCCCAGAGAATCTTTGGCTGAGCTCCACTTATATCTACAAGAGCACACCCTCTGTTATATCCAGAAGATATGAATAATTTGTCATTGATCGGCAAAGGGTCCGCGGCATTTACATCATAACTTGTTTCCCAATTAACGAAACCCACTTGTTTACCGCTCTTTGCTTCCACTACACAAAGGCCTTTGCTACTGAAAAGAGCTACGCAATCCACACCGCCTTTTTTGAAAACCACAGGTGTTGAATACCCGCCCTTACCTGAACTGCTCCAGATCTTTGCCCCGTTCTTACAGTTCATCGCAACTCCCGCCTCACCCGCATTGATCAACAGCATATCTCCATAAATAACCGGTGACCCAGCCAGTCCCCATGTGATATTCTCGCCACCACCATCCCTCAACACATTCTTCTCCCAGATCACCTTACCATCCGTCATGTTCAGGCAAAACAGGTCCCCGTTACGACTTAATGTGTATACAACCTTGCCGTCTGTCGTCGGCGTCGTTCTCGGGCCAGAATAATTACCCGCATCGCAGGGATACGAATGGCGCCAGACCTCCTTGCCGTCTTTAACATTCAGGGCATAAACAATGTCCTTACCATTAACATTACCCATGGTAAATAGCTTGTCGCCATAGATAGAAACACTCGACCATCCTTCTCCAACATTAATTTTCCAGACGATCTTTGGCCCTGAAGAAAGAGCGTTGGGATTCCAAGTATTTTCCTTGGAAATACCATCCCGATTTGGCCCGCGAAACTGAGGCCAGTCAACTCGCTCTGCTGATAGACCGCTCAATGCCGAAATCAAACAAAAAACTATCCATTCAACCATTAGAGTCGATAAACGCATTTGACCTCCTAAATTAAATTTATTGAGAAAGAAATACATCACAGGCTGTATTCTTTAACAGACAAGTTACCAAAGCAGAAAGATTGGGCAATAAAAATGACTTGTTTATCCCGCAATAGAGATCACTGCCCTATGCAATTAATCCCTGGCCTTACCACACACAATGCAGCTACTTCTGTTTTATGTCGTAGCAGAGCAGTATACCCTGGTCACGAATATACAGTTTTCCATTCAGAATGACCGGATGGGTCCAACTCTTTTTATTACTGCGATCGGGTTGAGAGAAACGTCCCTTTTCTACATACTCCCTAGGATTTGCTTCTATTAATGCCACGGGCCCATCTCCTGTTTCACTCCTGATATAGAAATGGCCATCCGCATATGAAATTGCACCTTTCCCCACGCCCTTATTGACCCATGCAATTTCACCCGTTTTAAAATCTTGGCACACCCATCCTTTGCCATCGCAATGTCCATAAAGGTAACCATTTAGAAGAATGACACCGCCATGATGGTTAACCATATTCTTGTTTGCATAAAGTTGCTCAGCCTTGAAGCTGGTGCCCTCTTTTACAATTTTAAAAGCGTTGCATCCAACACCATATGCGGAACAGACAAAAACTTGATTATCCGCATAGATCGGTGTTGGTACAACAGCCACTTTTCCAGGGCGATCCCCGCGCCAGAGAACTTTTCCATCAGATACTGAAACACCGACCACACTTGCCGGCGTAAACTGGATCACCTGTCTTTGCCCCAAAACATTCTCAATAATCATGGAAGAGTAATGAGCCGGATCGGTAAAATCTTTTGTCTGCCATATTTTATCGCCAGTTTTCTTATTTAAAGCAACAATAGCTCCCTGACCTCCTCCAGGCGTTACAATAACCTTGTCGCCATCTACCAAAGGCGATTCTGCGTAACCCCACGAAGGTATGCGCCCTCCGAAATCTTTTGTCAGGCTCTTGCGCCATATTTCCCTGCCAACAGCGCTGTCGACACAGACCAAGTCACCATGCTGGTTCAGCGCGTAAACACAGTTACCATCTACCGTGGGAGTGCCACGAGGGCCTTCATAACCGCCATATTGACCGGTTTCCCCAATTTTAGTTGACCATAGTTTTTTTCCAGTGAACTCATCGAGAGCAATCAAGTGACATCCCCCGTCCAAGTCACCCATGGTGAACATTTTCCCTTTCACGGCTGAAAAACCTGAGTATCCAACGCCAAGATCTGATATTTTCCATACTTGGACAGGGCTTCCTGAAGGCCATTGTTTCAAAAGCCCCGTTTCTTTGCTCAGCCCATCGCGATTTGCACCGCGCCACTGAGGCCATTCATAACTTCCTGCAGCGAATATATCCGAGACAATGAACATTACAGAAAAAAGAATAACTACCAATCTGGTTCCAAACAGCATATTTCGCCTCCCGTTTTATTCATGAAAAAAAGCCGTTCAGCTTTATGTACATAGGTTATACATCGCATTGGAAATGGCAACATCAAAGGTGGTGGGCGATAAAGGACTTGAACCTTCGACCCCTACCATGTCAAGGTAGTGCTCTAGCCAACTGAGCTAATCGCCCGCTTTTGAGAAGCGCAAACTATAAGAAGATAACTCTACCAATGTCAATATTTTACACGACATTTCATTATTACAACCGTTACTATCAAGCACACCCGTGATTCAAGCTACACATCATGATACTGGATGATTAGTAAGGAAGAGAATATCGCCTATCAAGAGTAAAGGCATTTTCTATGTGATTTAGCAAAGGATCCATTCCATCTGTACTTCCGACGACCTCGACCACATCAAATCTGAAGTTTACGCGGGGACACTTGATCTGTTTAAGATACCTGACAGCTGCCCTTGACATAACATGCCGCTTGTTTTTATCCACGGCAGTCAAGGGCCTCCCGAAATCCTGACTATTCCTTGTCTTGACCTCGACAAAAACCAGCACGTCTCCATCTCGCGCGACCAGATCAATCTCATCGCGATCACCAATCCTAACCCGTTTCCCGAGTATTTTATATCCCTTTGATTTGAGAAATTCTTCAGCTTTTTGCTCACCCCAGATACCGGTATCAAAAGAGTTCGGACTGTTCATTGCGGTACTCCTGTTGACACTTCTCAATTTTCCTTATGGCCGCAGACTCACGAACAGGGCGAAACGACATCCTGTGGACTGAAGAAGGACCATGCTCAAGAAGAGCCTGCATATGCATTCTGGATCCATATCCTTTATGCTTAGCAAAACCATATTCAGGATATTCGAGATCAAGATCCTTCATGACTCTGTCGCGAAGAACCTTTGCAACAACACTGGCTGCCGCTATCGAAATACTTTTACCATCACCTCCGATAATGGAAGTGGATGGACACGGGAAGCCTTTAACCGGAAGCCCATCAACCAGTATATGATCAGGTGAACATGGGAGCTTTTCGACTGCCCTGATCATGGCCATGTGTGTTGCATTGAGAATATTTACTGAGTCAATTTCCGCTACGTCGGCATACCCCACTCCAATTTTGACAAACGGAGAAGCGGAAAGAATATTGAAGAAATGTTCGCGGCGAGATTCAGTTAGTTTTTTTGAATCAGTAAGCCCTTCAAGCATACCATGTTCTTCAGCTTCTAGGAAATAGAAGTCAAACACCGCAGCGGCGGCCATCACAGGACCTGCAAGAGGACCTCGCCCAACCTCATCGACGCCTGCAACTCTCGTAAGTCCATTTTTCCAGCATTGGCGTTCAAAGCGGAGCAAGGTAAGCTCCCGTCATCAGGCTTTGCCCTTGGTCTCACCCTTTAAGCGAGCCTTCTTCCCCGTCAACTCTCGCATATAATATAATTTGGCTCGCTTAACCCTTGAAGAACTTTCAACCTCAATCTGCGCAATATGAGGGGAGTGAACAGGAAAAACACGCTCGACACCCACACCATGCGAAATACGCCGTACAGTGAAAGTTTCAGTGGATGCACCACCATCCTTGGCAATCACCACACCGGGAAACACCTGTACACGTTCCTTGTCACCTTCCTTGATCTTAACGTGCACTTTGACATTGTCACCGACAGAAAAAACTGTCTTCTCGTTAACGTTCTCTTTATTTATCTTATCTATAATTTTCGAAGCCATAATGCCCCCATCCAGTCTTATTTATTCAACAAATCCGGCCTTTTCTTAATGGTTCTGGCGACGGCCTGTTCTTTTCGCCACCGGGCTATCTCCTCGTGGTTGCCCGACATCAATATTTCAGGAACCTTCATTCCCCTGTATTCAGGCGGTCTTGTATATTGAGGATATTCAAGATATCCCTGATTGAACGACTCTTCAACCGTCGCCCCCTCACCGCCAAGAACACCCGGCAATAATCTCACTACAGAGTCAATCACAACCGCGGCAGGCAACGCACCGTTTGTCAGGACATAATCGCCGATCGATATTTCGTCCGTCGCAAGATGCTGCCTGACCCGCTCATCAACTCCTTCGTAATGACCGCATATAAAGATCAAATGTTTTTCTTTTGATAACTCAACAGCCATCGATTGCTTGAATGGCTTACCCTGCGGAGTCATCAAAATTACCCGTGCCCCATGAGTCATCACCGATTCGACTGCCTCAAACAGCGGTTCCGGCTTCATCAACATTCCCGGGCCACCACCGTATGGTTTATCATCCGTTGTCCTGTGAACGTCGTGAGTAAAATCCCGTAAATCAATTGTCCTTAACTCAACAGCGCCCTGTTTTGCAGCCCTTTTCAGCATGCTCTCATTCAAAAACCCGTCAAGCATTCGGGGAAATATCGTGATTACATCAATCGAGAGTGCATCAGCCATAACAGCCACTTTTCCGCATAACGGAATAAATAGACTACTTTTTAGCGGCCTTCTTCGCCTTCTTTATAAGGCTCAGCACTGTATCACTGATTATGGCTCCCTTACTTTTCCAATGATCAATACGATCCAACTTCAATCCGAAATTATCACCCTTCATTTCAGGATCGTACCAGCCCAGCAATTCCAGATAGCGCCCATCACGTGGCGACCTGGAACTTGTAGCAACAACACGGAAGCTCATATCATTTTTGGCTCCCATTCTCCGCATTCTGATTTTTACTGACATTAGACCTCTCCTAAAAAAGCCGGAATAGTTACACACTCATCCGGCAATTTGCAAGCCTTCTTCCTTTTTATTATGCTTCCTGGCAGCAGCCTGTTTTTGCCGGAATTTCAACATTTTACCTGAACAAACTACTTCAATAATCTTATTTTCCTCCAACTTTCCACGCAAAATCTCCTCTGAAAGAGGATCTTCGATGAATTTCTCGATTGCTCGCCTGAGAGGCCTGGCACCTTGCGCAATGTTAAAGCCCTTCTCAATCAGAAACTCTCTTGCGGACTTCGCCAGTGACAGTTTGCGCCCCTTAACAGCAAGTCGCTTTTCAATCTTTACTAACTCCAATTCAAGAATCTTCCGAACATCTGATTCCACGAGCTGATGGAAAACAATGATATCATCGAACCGGTTCAGAAATTCAGGCCGAAATGCGCGCTTTGCTTCCTCAAGCATATGTTTTTTGGTTCTTTCATAATCGGCATGGTCAGACTTCCCTCCAAACCCGAGTCCGCCTGCCCCCTTCGCCGCATCGTAACCCAGATTTGACGTCAAGATCACGATTGTATTCCTGAAATCCACATGCCGCCCAAAACTGTCAGTCAAAGAACCTTCCTCAAGTATTTGCAAAAGCATATGCATCACATCTGGATGAGCCTTTTCGACCTCATCGAAAAGAACCAGCGAATAAGGTCTGCGCCGTACCTTCTCGGTAAGCTGACCACCTTCTTCGTACCCCACGTAGCCGGGAGGCGAACCTATAAGGCGGGAAACGCTGAATTTCTCCATGTATTCGGACATGTCGATCTGAATTAAAGCATCTACGTCACCAAACATGAACTCCGACATCGCCTTGGCAAGCAGTGTCTTACCAACCCCCGTAGGTCCCAGGAAGATAAATGAACCTATTGGCCTTGCAGGGTCTTTCAGGTCAGCCCTTGATCTTCTTAATGCTCTTGAGATTGCGCCAATGGCTTCCGCCTGGCCAATAACTGTCTGCGTAAGAACTTTTTCCATGTCCAGCAATCTGGCCAGTTCTCCACCCTCCATTTTCTTTAGTGGGATACCGGTCCATTTTGAAAGCACAGAAAGTATATCATCCGTTGTCACTTCAGCCTGCTGCTCTTTGTGCTCGTCTTTCCATTGCTTGACTGTTGCCTCGAGAGCCTCCCGTTCCTTCCTCTCGTCATCACGCAGTTTAGCGGCTTCTTCAAAACGTTGTTTCTTGATGGCCTCTTCCTTATTTATGCGAATACGCTCAATCTCGGACTCTTTTTCCCGCAGATCAGGAGAACGTGTTGTATTACGTATCCTCACAAAGGCACCAGCTTCATCAATTGTATCAATGGCCTTGTCCGGCAGAAACCGACCGGAAAGATAACGGTCTGATAACCTCGCGGCATGTTCAAGGGCATCAGCTGTATACTTTACATTATGATGCTGCTCATATTTCTCTCTTATTCCCTTGAGGATGCTGATCGTCTGATCAACCGATGGTTCTTCTATTCTTACTGTCTGAAAACGCCGCTCAAGGGCTGAATCCTTTTCGATGTGCTTGCGGTATTCATTCAAGGTCGTAGCGCCGACACACTGCAGTTCCCCTCGTGCCAATGCCGGTTTGATAATGTTTGAGGCATCCATCGCCCCCTCCGCTCCTCCCGCCCCGACTATTGTATGAAGTTCGTCTATAAAAAGAATTATGTTTTTGGAACGTCTGATTTCGTCCATCACAGCCTTTATGCGCTCCTCGAACTGGCCGCGATATTTTGTTCCGGCAATCATGAGTGCCATATCAAGAGTAACAACTTTTTTCCCACGCATGATTTCAGGCACATCGCCTGCAATTATAGCCCTGGCCAAACCTTCAACCACTGCGGTCTTTCCCACACCAGCCTCGCCGAGCAGAACAGGGTTGTTCTTGTTGCGACGGCAAAGAATCTGAATTACACGTTCCAGTTCTTTTTCACGGCCAATCACAGGGTCAAGATCGTTCTTCCTTGCAAGATCCGTAAGATCACGTCCAAATGCATTTAAAGCAGGGGTCTTTACTTCGGTTGTTGCAGCAGCGGCAGACGCCTGTTGTGGTTTGATTTTCTCGGCAGATTCAGGGCCTGCGGACATTATATCTTCTTCACCGCTGAAGTTCGGATCCAGCTCTTTCATGATCTCGACCCTTGCAGTATCAAGATCAACGTTAAGATTTTTTAAAACCTGAGCAGCGACTCCCTCTCCTTCCCTCACAAGACCGAGCAGGATATGCTCAGTGCCTACATATGTATGGCCAAGAGCCTGGGCTTCAGCTATTGCCAACTGCAATACTTTCTTGGAACGGGGTGTAAAAGGAATGTTACCTATCGTTTTTGTCTCAGGCCCATGCCCTACCGATTTCTCAACCTCCAAACGTACAGCCTCGAGGGAGATTCCCATTTTCTCGAGCACATTTACAGCAACACCTTCCCCTAACGCAATGAGGCCCAGAAGCAAATGCTCAGTGCCAACATAAGGATGATTAAAGGAGTCTGCTTCTTTCCTGGCTAGATCGATAACCCTGCGCGCTCTGGGTGTAAAATTTGCAAAACTGTTCATAATAAGTCCTTTATGCCAGGGAAATACCCCGCAGTTTTTCCCTGACAATCTCTGCTCTCAGGCCATCCCTTTCTTCCGGGCCAATATTCTTTTTTTTCATCTTCTGAAGATGCCCAGGCTGCGTCAAGAGCATTATTTCATTGATCTCCGCAATTGTAAGATTCCTGACAAATCCAAGCTCAACACCAAGACGCAATGCAGACATCAAGTCAACAGACTCCACAGAAGTTAAGATCTGGGCATGCATGAGAATACCAAATGCCCTGCCGGTGTGATCCATTAACTGCCGCTTCCTCTGTTCAAGCAGACGTCCACGGGCATTCAACTCATGATTAACCAGATCGTCAACAACATCACTCATCCTGCTCAGGATTGCTTCTTCCGACTCTCCAAGCGTTGTTCTGTTGGATATCTGGAACATATTGCCAAAAGCCTCCGTCCCCTCACCCCATAAGCCCCTGACTTCCATGTCAATTCTTGTCAACCCCTTAATGACAGACTCCACCTCGTCCATAAGCCGTAAGCCAGGCAGATGAAGCATCACGCTGATTCTCAGTCCTGTACCTAGATTACTTGGACACGCAGTCAGGTATCCGAACTCTGGTGAAAATGCATAATCAACAAAACATTCCAGTTCGGAATCGACGCCATCAACTCGTTTCCAGACTTCACGCATGCTTAGCCCTGAAGCTACAGCCTGCAGTCTGAGATGATCCTCTTCGTTTATCATTATGGCTACATGCTCATCTGATGAGGTAACAAGGAAACTTCCAGAGCCTTTTTCTGCAAACTCATTGCTTATAAGGTGTCGCTCCCTGAGAATCTCTTTTTCGACAGAGTCAATTTTACTCATATCCCTGAAAACAGACTGATCCAGACCCCTAATCTTTTCAAAAGCAGAACAGAGCTGCTGGCATATATTTATACGCTCATCTTCGCCTGCCCATCCAGGGAAAGCAGAGTTCCTCAGGTTTCTCGCCAAACGGGCACGACTGCTGATAACCACTCCTGAGTCATTCTTCTGCGATGTGAATAAGTCGATCCCTTCAATTCCAGCTAAATCACCCAAGATCATCGGTTTCCCTCCTTGGAAGATTCCGGATATTGTACCCCGGGCTTTAGAGCGTGAATGGCATCTCTGATTTCGGCTGCTTCTTCAAACTGTTGAAGAGAAACGGCAGCATCAAGTTTCTTTTGAAGAATCGACAGATTAACAGCCGTCTGTTCCTTCACAGGCACTTTTCCAGTATGCCTGGTTCCTTTCTGGAACTCATCCAGCAAGGGAAGCAGATCATCGAAAAATGTCTTGTAACACGTCGCACATCCAAAACGTGATGTTTTACGGAAATCACTTCTTCGCATGTGGCAGTCAGGACACGTTGGCTCAGGAGAGTGAGTCTCAACCTTACGTTGAGACTCCATGCCAAAGAGAAAATCCGTCAGTGATGCAGGCGAGAGTTTTGCAATAAAACCTTTCTTCTCAGCACACTCACTGCAAAGGTGTACTTCTCTCACTTCACCTTTGAAGGCGTGTTTGAGATGAACTACTGCTTCGTTCTGTTTGCATAACTCGCACTGCATTTCTGCCACCATTATCGAATCGGCCTTCCAATACTCCTGGCAAACTTGCTGAACTTGCCAGCCAGTTCCCTGGTTATCCGGCCCGGTTTACCGTCACCTATTTTTCTGCGATCCATGTTGACAACGCCAATGACTTCCGCTGCGGTACCGGTGAGAAACATTTCGTCTGCATTATATAAATCATACCGCGTCATCATGCTCTCACGAACCTCGTATCCACTTTGACGGGCCAAGGTCATTACAACATCACGGGTTATTCCTTCCAGGCTTCCAGCAGAGGTTGGCGGAGTCAAAAGACATTTTCCCTTGATGATAAACACATTATCACCCGTGGCTTCCGCAACAAATCCCTGGGCATTCAACATAATTGCTTCTGGAACACCCCCGTTTATTGCCTCAATCTTAGCCAAGATATTATTGAGATAATTTAAACTCTTGATATTCGGATTAACGGCTTCAGAAAGATTCCTTACTGTGGCAACCGTCACGATAGAAAGCCCATTTTCATAGAGTTTCTTTGAATAAAGCTGTATATTACCCGCGATGATAATTACCTGAGGGGTCTTACAATTAAACGGGTTAAGACCTAACGTACCAACCCCCCTGGTGACAACCAGTCGAATATAGCCATCTGACGTTTTGTTTGCCTTGCAGGTTCTGACAACAGCTTCTGCCATCTGTTCCTTTGTCATCGGTATTTCGAGTGCTATAGCACGCGCCGATCGGTACAAACGGTCAATGTGTTCATCCAGCATGAAGACCCGGTTATTGTAACTTCGAATTCCTTCAAAAACACCATCACCGTAAAGAAGTCCATGATCAAACACAGAAACACATGCCTTTTCCTTAGGCACCAGTTTTCCATTCATAAATATTTTCATCATTACTTCTCCTTCAACAGTTTCAAACAACTTGTCCCCATAAAAAAAACTGATCGATCCCCTGTATCACGGGGATGATCAACCTCGTCGACATCAACATCTAAGGTATATATGGTGCACCCGGAGGGAGTTGAACCCCCACGGCCTTGCGGCCACAAGGACCTGAACCTTGCGTGTATGCCAATTTCACCACGGGTGCAGAACAAACAGGCAGCACTATAGGCAAGCGCCACGAAACCGTCAACAACCAGTTACCGGTTTGTCAATTTATCTCTTGACAAGGATAATACCGATTCGTTAATTTTTTGTCAATTCGATGAGAAAAAATAACAACATGTTGAATAGTAGAATAGAATAAATTCCCCCGCATGAATGACTTTTAAAAAGAGGTGGATTGATGAGTGAGAATCTCAGTGCATTTATAAAAAACATCTGCAAGAAATATAAAAATGACCACACTCGCCTGATGGATATTGCCAATGACCTTCAGAATGAATTCGGATGTGTATCAGGAAAAGCAATGGGGTTGATTGCCAAGGAACTGTCAATCCACCGCGTGGACGTAGAAAGCCTTACCAGTTTTTATGCTTTCCTTTCCAAGCAACCAAAAGGAAAAATCGTAATCCGGTTATGTAATGACATCATCGATGAATTAAAAGGCAGTGCAGAAGTTGCTGCAGCATTTGCAGACGAACTTGGGATCAATATTGGCGAGACAAGCCCCGACGGAAAAATAACTCTTGAGTATACACCCTGTATTGGAATGTGCGATCAGGCTCCAGCAGCGATTATAAACGAGGTCGTTTTCACAAACCTCAACAGCGACAAGGCCAGGGAGATTGTGCGATCTTTAAAGAAACACGGGGATCCTGCCAGGCTTTCAACACCACTCGGCGACGGCAACAACGCAAATGAGCTGGTACGTTCCATGGTGAATAACAACCTGCGCCGAAAAGGTGAAGTTATTTTTGCGGATTACAAGTCAGGCGACGGCTTAAGCAAAGCTCTTTCCCTTTCACCCGTTGAAGTAATAAGGGACATTAAAACATCCCGCCTGCGCGGACGAGGTGGCGCAGGCTTCCCCACCGGGATGAAATGGGAATTTACCCGCCAAGCTGAGGGTACTAAACGCTACGTCATCTGCAATGCCGATGAAGGAGAACCCGGGACATTCAAGGACAGGGTAATTCTGACAGAATGCCCTGATCTGATGTTTGAGGGTATGACAATAGGCGGATATGCAATTGGTGCCGAAACAGGAATACTGTATCTGCGCGGTGAATACGCTTATCTCTTGCCATACTTGGAAAACACCTTAAGCAACCGCAGGAGAAACGGACTCTTGGGCAAGAATATAGGAAGCAAACGCGAATTCAACTTCGACATTCGCATTCAGATCGGTGCTGGTGCATACATATGCGGAGAAGAAACCGCGCTCATAAGCTCCTGTGAAGGACTGCGCGGTGACCCGAAAACGAGGCCACCATTCCCTGCACAAAAAGGATATCTGGCCGCACCGACAACAGTTAACAACGTTGAGACATTTTGTTGCGTGGCAAGAATTCTGGACAAGGGCGCGCCATGGTTCATGGAAATTGGCTCCAAGGGGAGTCCTAGCACGAAACTCCTCAGTGTTTCCGGGGACTGTCATATGCCTGGGACGTACGAAGTGCCATTCGGAATCAAGGTGTCGGATCTACTGAAAATGGTGGGCGCAGATGATGTTGCCGCAATACAGATCGGCGGACCTTCAGGACAAATGATCGGACCTGCTGACTTTAAACGTACTATCTGCTATGACGATCTGGCAACTGGTGGTTCCATCATGATTTTCAATTCCAGCAGAAACTTACTCCACATAGCATCTAGATTCATGGATTTCTTTATTGAAGAAAGCTGCGGGTTTTGTACCCCATGTCGAGTCGGTAATGTGCTTCTTAAAGAAAGGCTGGACCGTATTATTGCAGGAAATGGGGAACCTTCCGACTTAATCTACCTCCAGGAACTCGGCGAATCCATCAAAACATCGAGCCGATGCGGAATGGGACAGACCTCGCCAAATCCAGTATTAAGTACACTGAAAAACTTCCGGGGTGTTTACGATAAACTCGTAAAGAAAAACAAGGACGGTCTCATGTGTTCTTTTGACATTAAATCATCATTGAAAGAGGCCGAATCCATTGCCGGCAGGCCTTCAGAAATATTCTAAACAAGAGGGTTTTATGAGTGAAAATATTAATTTTACGATAGATGGTGTTGAAATTAAAGCTAAACACGGCGAAACCATACTGGAAGCCGCAGACAAGGCGGGTGTTTATATACCCCGTCTCTGTTACATGAAAGGACTCATTCCGCATGGCAGTTGCCGTGTCTGTACAGTAATGGTAAACGGAAGACCTCAAGCCGCATGTACTCAGCCCGTTGTTAATGGAATAGTTGTTGAGAACAACACCCCTGCTCTTCAAACTCATCGGCGTAACCTTATCGACATGCTGTTCGTAGAGGGCAACCATTTTTGCATGTTTTGTGAAAAGAGTGGAAATTGCGAACTGCAAGCCATGGCTTACAGGTTTGGTATCGCCGCGCCAAAATATCCATATAGTTTCCCGGCCAAGGATATCGATGCATCTCATCCGGACATATTCATCGACAGAAACCGCTGCATACTGTGCGGCAGATGCGTTTCTACATCTCGTGATATTGACGGCAAATCAACCTTCGGATTTGTCGGGCGCGGCCCTCACAAGAAAATAGCCGTAAATGCCGATAAAGACCTCGGCGATACGAATGCAGATGTGAAAGATAAAGCCGCTTCGAGCTGCCCTGTCGGAGCGCTTATGATAAAACGTGTTGGTTATGCAGTCCCCTTAGGAAACAGAAAATACGACAAAAAGCCCATTGGATCAGAAATTGAATCTTCGAAAAGTAATTAACCAGGAGAGGTAATCGAACATGGCTAAACCCAAAATTGCGACCACATCGCTTGCCGGATGTTTTGGTTGTCACATGTCCATCCTGGACATTGATGATAGAATATTGAAACTCATCGAACTTGTAGACTTTGACAAGTCACCTATCGACGACATCAAGGAATTCTCAGGGCGTTGCGCAGTTGGCATTATTGAAGGCGGTTGCTGTAACGAGGAGAATGTTCACGTACTGCAGGAATTCAGAAAACATTGCGATATACTTATTGCATGCGGTGACTGCGCGACAATGGGAGGAATTCCAGCCATGCGCAACAATATTCCACTTAAAGAATGCATTGATGAGGCATACAGGAATAGTCCAACAGTCTACAACCCAAAGAATATAACACCAAACGACAAGGAACTTCCCCTCCTGTTGAATCGCGTTTATCCCTGTCATGAGATAGTAAAAATTGATTATTTTATGCCAGGATGTCCACCATCTGCTGACACCATATGGCAGACATTGATTGCATTATTAAACAACAAGCCGCTGGAATTACCCTACGAACTTATCAAATATGATTGAAGCCTGGCCTGGAGGATTAAAATTGAGCACAGACAAAAATCTTAAAAGAATTATAATAGAGCCGGTGACCCGCGTCGAAGGACATGGCAAGGTTTCCATCTTACTCGACGAAAAAAACAAGGTTAAGCAGGCCCGCCTGCATATCGTCGAATTCCGTGGTTTCGAACGCTTCATTCAGGGACGACCATACTGGGAGGTGCCCGTACTTGTACAGCGACTATGCGGAATCTGCCCGGTAAGCCATCACCTTGCTGCGGCAAAGGCCATGGATGTAATAGTCGGCGCAGACAAACTTACGCCAACAGCAGAGAAAATGCGCCGTCTCATGCATTACGGGCAGATGTTCCAGTCGCATGCGCTTCATTTCTTCCATCTCTGTTCCCCTGATATACTGTTCGGTTTCGAATCAGATCCCGCTATTCGCAACATCATCGGCGTTGCCAGGAAATACCCGGCGCTGGCCGTTCAGGGTGTCATGATGCGCAAATACGGGCAGGAAATCATAAAGGTCACGGCCGGAAAAAAGATTCATGGCACAGGAGCAATCCCGGGCGGCATCAATAAGAACCTTTCTGTCGCAGAACGTGACACGCTCATGAAGGACGTGAAACAGATGATGGACTGGTCTCTCGGTGCTTTAAAAATAGCTAAAGACTATACGGTCGAAAATCTAAAGACCCTAGCCCCGTTTGGTTCCTTTGATTCCAATCATCTGTCGCTTATCCGTAAAGACGGTGCGATGGATCTTTACCACGGTAATCTCCGGGCAATTGATGCACAAGGTGACAAGATATTTGACCATGTCGATTACCAGAAATACTATGAATATATCGCCGAAGAGGTACGTTCCTGGTCATACATGAAATTCCCGTTCATAAAACAACTGGGGCCTGAAAATGGATGGTACAGAGTCGGTCCACTGGCACGTTTGAATACAGCAGATTTCATTGATACACCTGAAGCCGAAAAGGCACGCAAAGAATTCATGGCCGTCACAAATAATAAGCCTAACAATCTGACAATGGCTTATCACTGGGCACGCATGATCGAACTCGTCCACTCAATGGAAAAAATCAAAGAGCTGCTCCATGACAAGGACCTCCAGGGCAGGGATCTTGTTACAAAGGGCAAGAGAAGAGACGAAGGCGTAGGACTTATTGAAGCTCCAAGGGGCACTCTATTCCACCATTACAAAGTGAACAAGAACGACCAGATCGAAATGGCCAACCTGATTGTTTCCACAACTAACAATAACGAGCCGATGAACAGGGCTGTTCAAAAAGTTGCCGAAGACAAACTATCCGGTCACAAGATCACAGAAGGACTGTTGAATAACATAGAAGTAGCCATCCGCGCTTATGACCCATGCCTTTCTTGCGCTACTCATGCCATGGGGAGAATGCCTCTAGTGGTGGAATTATTCGACGCAAGAGGAATTATACTCGACAAAAAAGAAAAAAGATGAACCCTAAAGGGCAAAGAATTCTTTTGATCGGTTATGGCAACCCGGGACGTCTAGATGACGGACTGGGTCCTGCGCTGGCCGCTTGCATTGAAGGGCTTGCCATTCCTGCTGTGTCTGTTGAATCGGATTATCAGCTTTCCGTTGAGCATGCACATGATCTGACTAACTATGATGTGGTTATTTTCGCAGATGCCGATTTGGGCGGCAACGAACCATTCTACTTCAGACGACTGATTCCCTCCGTATCGTCCGGGTTGGGTAGTCACGAAGTATCTCCGGGAGAAGTGGTATCCCTGGCCCTCACACTTTTCGGAGCAACAACACAATCATATCTGCTGGGCATACGTGGTTATGAATTCAACGATTTCGGCGAAAGGCTCTCAGACATGGCAAGAAAGAATCTTGGCGCGGCTGTAGATTTTCTCTCAACTTTGATACAAAATGGCAACTTCGATGAAGCGGCTAAAGAATACACAGGCGATGAAGAGCCCTGCATTGATATTTGTACTGACAAAATCATTCTTAATTAGAAAAAAGAGGTACACCTATGAAGAACGGAACGAATGTTATTTTATGCATTGATGATGATCCTGATTTTCTCGATTCAATGCGCATTATCATTGAAAGCGCAGATTACATCATGGAAACCGCCCCAAGCGCGGAGGAAGGACTTCGGAAATACAAGGAAATCCGGCCAGATCTGGTTATTGTAGACCTCATGATGGAAGAAGTTGATGCCGGCACCAATTTCGTCAAGGAAATCAAAGCCTTGGGGACTACACCACCGATATACATGCTAAGTTCAGTTGGTGACAGCCTAAGTACCAATACAGACCATACTCAACTGGGCCTTGACGGTGTTTTCCAGAAACCTATCAAGCCTAACATCCTCCTTGAGACCCTCAAAACTAGGCTGAAAAAGAAATAGCCTGAACTTACGCCTTGTGGTTTAGTGGTCAGATGAGTTTGAAGAGGATCAGGAGTACATACGATATATCCGGCATTATTCAGGGCGTCGGATTCCGTCCCACAGTACTTCGTCTTGCTGACAGCGCCGGTATTGCAGGCTGGATACAGAACAGAACAGACTGTGTACGTATTGCTCTTGAGGGTTCCCAGGAGGAAGTAACAACGTTTATCTTAACACTCCGGAAGAATCTTCCGTTAAATGCAAAAATAGAAAGCATTTCCCTTATCGAAAGTATGGAAATTATGAAGGCGGAGAAACTGGGCAAGTTTTCAATTCTCCCGAGTTTTCATACCGAATCAACATCACTTTTGATACCTGCAGACCTATCAATGTGTGCCGACTGCCTTTCCGAAATCAGGAATCCTGCAGATCGCCGCTGTAATTACCCCTTCACTACATGTGTCAACTGTGGACCAAGGTATACGATTATCAACGCTACACCTTACGACAGGGAACGCACCACGATGTCGTCATTTCCCATGTGCGATGATTGCCGTCGTGAATATGAGGATCCGGAAAACCGACGGTTTCATGCAGAAACTATTGCCTGCCCCCGATGCGGACCACAGGTCATACTGGAAGATACCGCGGGAAACATTCCGAAGGGTAATCCAATTCAACGGGCAAGGATGGAGTTATCAAAAGGAAAAATAATAGCCATACGCGGAATCGGCGGCTTTCTTCTTGCAGCTGATGCCTTCAATCTAAACGCACTCGAAACACTGCGAAGGCGAAAAAATAGACCGCATAAACCGTTTGCCGTAATGGCATCAAGTATGGACGTCCTTCGGAAGTATTGTATTGTAACCACAGAAGCAGAAAGACTACTAAAATCTCCAGAAGCACCTATCGTCATACTGGATATAAAACCTGAATCATCAAATAAAGACATGCTACCACTAAACCTCATCACGCCTGACGCCATGACTGTGGGTGCAATGTTGCCAAATTCTCCCCTGCAGCAATTATTATTACAATCAATCAACACCCAAGGCATTCCTGATTTCGAATTGCTCATAATGACAAGCGGCAATCACGGAGGAGAACCAATATGTATCACAAATAACGAGGCCCGTAAGCGCCTTGGCGGAATTGCCGACTACCTTTTAATTCATGATCGTGAAATTAACCTGAGAAATGATGACTCGCTTTGCACAATCCAACATGGTTTTCCTCAGTTATGGAGACGTTCCCGCGGATATTCCCCCAACCCAATCCGTCTGCAGCAGAAATTGACATACACAGTCCTTGCAATGGGCGCAGACATGAAAAATACAATTTCTGTCGCTTATGACAACTTCGCCGTTCTATCTCCTCACATAGGTGATCTCGAAACCCCAGAGGCCCTTGACAGCCTTGAAAGTGTCGCAAGCAGTCTTCCTTTGTTCCTTAAAAAAGAACCGCAGCGCGTCGCTGTAGACATGCACCCGGACATGCAATCAACAATACTTGGAAGAAAGATAGCAAGAAAAACAGAAATTCCTGTCACAGAAATACAGCATCATCATGCCCATGCTGCGGCATGCCTGGCAGAAAACGGTTTCGACAGCGGGTTATCTCTTGTATTTGATGGAACAGGCATTGGAACAGACGGAACCATCTGGGGGGCAGAACTATTAACAATCGACCAGTCCGGTTTCAAGAGGCTTTCTACTTTCGTCGGAGTACCCCTTCCTGGCGGTGACACTGCTGTCCGTAATCCTGCGCGCCAGCTTGTCAGTCGGTTTACCAGCTGCGGCTGCTGTATTTCCGATGAATGGTTTGCGAGACTTGGAATATCGGATATTGAATCATCGTTATGGGCACGTCAGTGCCTGGACAGCATAAACGCCCCTTTCACCCATGCAGCCGGTCGACTGTTAGACTCGTTTTCAACATTGCTTGGTTTTGCGCCACATCAGATAACTTACGAAGGTCAACCCGCTATTCGGCTTGAAGCCGCTGCGCACAAATTCAAAGGTCCCTGCACCATTCGGCTCCCTTTCAAGGCAATTGAGCATAAAGGGAAGCTTTTGATTGACTGGAGTGATTCTTTTGCGATGCTCTCAGATATAAAAGTTTTCAAGGGAAGAGAAAGTGAATACGCAATGGCGGTGCATCACGCTGTAAAAGATGCCGCTCTTCAAATGGTGGCATACGGATTGACCATGACTTCTTTGCGAACAATAGCTTTAAGTGGCGGCGTTTTTATGAACAGGATATTGAATAATATACTGATTCCGGCAATTGAAGACATGGGCCTGAATGTCGTGATCCACCGATTAACGCCTCCGAATGATGGATGTATTTCATTCGGACAGGCTGTAATTGCAGGAAGGTAACAATATGTGCTTGGCAGTACCAATGAAGTTGATAGAAATCCGCGGTGACGGCACCGGTGTAGCCGAAATGGATGGAGCTCAAAGCGAAGTCAATCTTACGCTACTCGAAAAGCCGGCAAAAGGCGATTATGTGATTATCCACGCAGGTTTTGCAATCGAGCGACTGGACGAAAAAGAGGCTAACGCAAGAATCGCACTCTTTCAAGAAATCGCCGATAACGAGACACCATGAAATATATAGATGGATTCAGAAACCCTCTCGCTGCAAAAAAAATCATTGAAAGAATCGAGGTTCTGGCCAATCTGCTTAAAGCCTCCGGGCGTAAGGTATCAATAATGGAAGTGTGCGGCACCCACACAATGGCCATCGCACGTTTTGGAATAAGAAACATTCTGCCTGAAAACATAGACCTTATCAGCGGGCCCGGCTGTCCTGTCTGTGTAACAGAGGCAGGATACATCGATGCAGCAATAAACTTGGCAAAGGCAGGGGCTGTCATCGTCACTTTTGGCGACATGATAAACGTTCCAGGGTCAGACGAATCTCTTGCCCAATGCCGTGCCAATGGAGCATTAATTGAAGTTGTATACTCACCTTCCGCGGCCATTAAGCTGGCGCGGCAGTTTCCTGAAAAGAATGTCGTTTTTCTTGCTGTCGGCTTTGAAACAACAACCGCTCCAATGCCTGCTGTCATCCAGATTGCAGAAGGCGAAGGCATCAGAAATCTTTCACTGCTTACAGCATTCAAGCTTGTGCCTCCGGCTCTCAAAGCGCTAATGACGGACCCAGAACTGAAGATTGACTCATTCCTCTGTCCTGCCCATGTCAGCGCAATCATCGGAGCCGATGCCTATAAACCGTTTACAGGGAAAGAAGGCGTTCCCTGCGTAGTAGCCGGTTTTGAACCACTTGATATACTTATGGCCATTGATGGAATTCTTAATCAGCTTGTCCGCAACGAGGCATCAGTTGAAAATCAATATAATCGTGTAGTAAAACCTGAAGGTAATCTCAAAGCTCAGGCATTAATGGATGAATATCTTCAACCCGTGGACGCAAGATGGCGAGGACTTGGTCTTCTGCCATTAAGTGGATTAGGACTAAAAAATGAGTTTGAAAGATTCGATGCAGAGAAAAAGCATGGCATTACAGTGAAAAAAGGGAAAGAGCCTTCGGGTTGTCTCTGTGGCGAGGTAATCAAGGGCAAGTCGAAGCCAACCTCCTGCCCCTTATTCGCCAGGGGCTGTACTCCTGATCATGCCGTTGGTCCGTGCATGGTAAGTTCAGAAGGTTCCTGTGCGGCATATTATAAATATTCACTCTAAAAGCGTTAAATTAATACGATGAAAGCAGAACTGACAATTCAACTGGCACACGGCGGCGGAGGCAGACTATCGCGCGACTTGATACAATCAGAAATTGTTTCTCGATTTGGAAATGGACCACTGGAAGGATTACCTGATGCAGCCACCATTCCCTGGCACTGCGACAAACTGTTATTTACAACGGACAGCTATGTTGTCCAGCCAATAGAATTTCCCGGGGGGAACATAGGGGATCTCGCAGTTCACGGAACTGTCAATGACTTATGCGTCTGCGGCGGTCGGCCGAAATGGCTGTCCGTTGGGCTGATCCTGGAGGAAGGGCTGCCTTTAGCCACTCTGCGAAAGGTTCTTGATTCAATGAAAAAAGCGGCCGCTGATTGCGGGATAACAGTGGTAACTGGAGATACAAAAGTAGTTGGGGCAGGCCAATCCGACGGCCTTTATATCAATACATCAGGCATTGCCGAGGCAATTAAAGGTTTTTCTCTCTCACCAGCCAGAATTACCAAAGGTGATGATGTCATAGTCAGCGGCAACCTTGCAGATCATGGCTTTGCGGTTCTTGCTGCGAGAAAAAATATAAACATCTCTTCAGCCCTTAAAAGTGATACTGCACCGGTCCACAGACTGGTCCAAGCATTAGAGCCATTTGCTGGTGAAATTAAATTCATGCGTGACCCAACAAGAGGTGGTCTTTCTGCAGTATTAAACGAGATAGTAGAGAACAGGAATATCAACATTCAATTAAACGAAACTGACATCCCCTTTTCAACCTGTGTAAAGGCACTATCAGAAACGCTCGGAATAGATCCACTGCATGTAGCATCAGAAGGCCGGATTGTCCTGATCTGTTCATCACAAGTAACCGATCAGATATTGCACACCTGGAAAAGTATGCCCGAAGGTTTTGGCGCACAAAGCATAGGTGTTGTTGATTCAGGAAAAGGACGAGTGACGATCAAAACCATTACCGGTGGAATAAGGATTGTAGACGTGCCACGTGGTGAATTATTACCGAGAATCTGTTAATGCATGAACTATCAATAGCCGAGGCACTGATTGAACAAGTTCAGGAGATCGCAGCCAAGGAACGGGCAACTGTTACAGCAATTGCCGTCAGCATAGGATCTTTCTCCGGCGTAGATCCAGAAGCACTCGATCAGTCTTTTAAAATCGCGACAGCGGGCACACCTCTGGCCGGCGCAAACCTTGACATAAAGAAAGTACCCGCAAAACTCTTATGTCATTCCTGCGAGAAAGAATCATGTCCCGAACTTCCATTATTTGAGTGCCAGTACTGCGGCTCAATGGATTGCGAGATGATATCAGGCCGCGACATGCTGCTGCAATCCGTCGAACTGGAATCATAGCCTGCGATCTTGACGTCTCACGTGGCCTGTGACAAAGTATTTCATACAGGAAACAAATATCAATTATGACCAAGCAGGACGATTTTTCAAAAACTGTACGTCTCGAAATACCACCCGAATTTCTGAAGGAAGATATCAAGAGGAAACAAAGTGGTATTACCGAGAGAATATTGCCTTCAAGCAAGCTTGGGACTAAAACAAAAGAACTTGTCGCCTTGTCGATCAGCAACGCAGACATCAAGGCTTTATTCGACAATCTTTATGATGCCGCGCTCATATCCGACCTTACAGGAAACATCCTTGACGCAAATCCCCGCGCAGTCCAATCGTTTCTTTACACCAGCCAGGAACTATCCGAAGGAAATATCCAGGATATTATAGTCGGGTTAAGTGCCCCCGTCCTGAATAACATCTGTCAGAACCTGATCAAGGACCAGTTTACACTGATTCAGGCGTATTGCATCCGCAAAGACGGATCACACTTTCCTGCCGAAATTTCTTCAAGCAGAATGCATCTCTCCGGCAGCGACTATCTGTGTTTCTTTATTCGCGACATCACCGCCCGCCACGAGACAGAGAACGAAATTAAAAGAGCCCGAGACGCACTGCAGCAGGAAGTATCTGAACGTACAAAGCTGAACGAAGGCTTGAATGCCGAAATTGCTGAACGCAAACGTGCCGAAGATCAGCTTTACCAGGCAATTCTACAACTCCAGGAACACGACAAGGCAAAATCAGAGTTCGTTTCAAACGTTTCCCATGAACTTAAGACCCCTGTCGCATCTATAAATCATGTCGCAGGAAATATTCTCAAGGGGATAGCCGGAAATATTACAGAGGAAACCAGGACATACCTTAACATGATACGAGAGGATTGTCAGAGACTCTCACGAACCGTCGAGGACATTCTCGATATGAGCCGTATCGAAGCGGACACACTTAAATTCAAAAAGGTCAAAATCAACCTCGCACGTTTTTTAAAAAAAACCGCTGAATCACTTAGAATACAGATCGAAGCTGCCGGTCTTGGAATGGAAGTAGTCATTCCAAATATAATCGGTTTCGTTGATTGTGATCCGGAAAAAATGGAAAGAGTAATCTTTAACGTAATTAAAAATGCGATCAAATACAATAGCCCCAATGGATTCATTAAAATAATTCTCAACTATGACGAAGCAGGTTTTTTCGTTATTGACATAGTGGATGGCGGCATCGGAATCGATGCAAAATATCTCAGGAAAGTGACAGAACGATTCTTTCGTATTGGTGAACACGTAAGCGGAGCAGGCCTGGGTCTTTCAATAACAAAAGAAATCATTGAAAGACATGGAGGATCAATCGAAATCAACAGTCCGCCGCCAGGTCAGGACAAAGGGACAATGGTATCCTTACGAATACCGGTAACAAATGCGCCATCCATTCTGGTTGTGTACGAGAACGAGCAGAATCATCTCAACATGATGAAACAAATGGACGATTTCGGTTATAATGTTACCAGCATCAAGCAGGGTGAGGACATGTCTTCCGTCGTTACAGATGACATACCTGACCTTATTACAGTCGACTGGATAGCACCAGGAATGGATGGTGCCATAAATATATCTTCAATCCGAAACATCAAAATTTTCGAACGCTTACCTCTTATTGCGGTAATAGGCGATGGAAATGATCCCGTAAAACAAGAGATACTTCATGGACTGGCCCTGCCAACGCTCAGAATTCCCTGGCAACCAGGGGATCTTCTTAATTGCTTGGAACAAGCAGTTCTTACTAGAATGTAGCAAATGATTAATGTAAGGTATTCGTAAATGAACTCATTGGAAAAAGAACAGATACTACTGGTCGATGATGAAAAGCACCTATTGATATCCCTCAGGGACTATCTGGTTTTCGAAAAGTTCGATGTCAACGTGGCCCAAAGCGGTGAAGAAGCCCTCGAAAAACTGAAAAACCTAACGCCAGACCTTATTGTTCTTGATATAAGTATGCCGGGTATGGGTGGACTTGGATTCCTAAAACGCATTTCTTCACCTGAAGGCAAGACAAAATACCCTGTTCTTGTACTTACAGCCAGATCTATGATGGCAGACTTTTTCGGTAATCTCGACATAGACGGATTTATGGCAAAACCGTGTGACGAGGCCAACCTTGTCACTAAAATCCGCGCTATTATTTCCAAACGAAAGGCCATCGCAGAGAAACAGCAGCGAACAATCAAGAAGATTACGATTGCAGAAGATGATCCTGAAATAGCCAGGCAGATAGCCGGAACCTTTGAAACTGCCGGTTATATGGTTAATATTGTACAAAGCGGGCCTGAAGTTCTGGAAAAAGCCGCAGCAGAAAAACCTGACGTGCTTGTCATGAAGGAAATATTGCCCAGACTGAACGGCAGCGCAGTGGCGGCACTTGTTGATGTAATGCCAAGTCTCAGCGCAACACCAATTATACTTTATGATGCAGACCGGCAATATGATGATGCGACCGTGGACAAGTTTAAACGGTTGAAATGTGTTAAACAATTTCTTCCGACATCCGATGCCAATCGTCTGCTCAAGGCTGTACGCGAATTATTCGTATAGCTGAGTTTGACTTAGGAAATGATTTGTCATTTTCTAATATCACGTAATCCAGAGGTCTTATGGAAAATCTATCTTACTCGAATTATTGTAGAACAAACTTACTGCTTATATTTCTTATTGCGTGCCTTTCGCTGCTCATCTTCGGCTGTTCCGGCAAATCGAAAACCAAGAAGGAATCGCCCCCCATCCCTGTCAAAATCGCAGAAGTTGTTAAGAAAAATGTGCCAGTCGAGATAAGAACTTTTGGAACTATCAAATCATCACTCAGTGTTACCATTCAATCCCAGGTAACAGGCATACTCACCGACATCAAGTTCAAGGAAGGTGTTGATGTAAAAAAAGGCGATATTCTTTTTTCTATCGACCCAACTCCTTTTAAAATCGAACTGCGACAGGCCGAAGCGAGCCTTGCACGTAATAAAGTCCTGCACGAGAATGCAAAACGAGAAACCCAGAGGCAATTTGAGCTTCTTGAAAAAGGACTTACATCAAGGGACGTTTACGATCAGGCAAAAGCTGTATCCGACGCCCTTGCTGTATCGATAAAATCCGACGAGGCAACCGTTGAGAACGCAAAAGTTAAGCTGGGCTACTGTACGATAAAATCACCTATCGACGGACGCACAGGAGAACACATCGTTGATTCAGGAAATCTAGTAAAAGCAAACGATACGGTACTGGGAACAATCAACAGTATTAAACCCATTGAGGCAACCTTCACAGTTCCTGAGCACTATTTCGGTGAAATAAGCCGCAGGATGAGAGAGGGCAAGGTGCTCGTAAGAGCCATACTGATCGACCAGCCTGAAAACGATGAAGAAGGTATGCTGTCATTCATGGACAATTCGATCGATCGCGAAACAGGAACAATAACTCTAAAAGCAACATTCTCAAATCAAAATGAACGATTGTGGCCTGGAGGTTTCACCAAGTTGGTTGTCGTTCTCTACGTTGAACAGAATGCTACAGTTGTTCCTTCCGAATCCGTAATGTCTGGCCAGAAAGGCTCTTATGTCTTCATTGCCAAGCCCGATAATACTGCCGAATTCCGTGTTGTGAAAGTTTCCAGAAGCCTCGACGACTATTCGGTTGTTACAGAAGGGCTCACCCAGGGGGAACTCATTATTGTCGAGGGTCAGCACCGTGTCGGCCCCGGGTCACACATTGAGATAAAGAACTCTTCAGCGAAGAATGTGCCTGCAAAGCCATGAATATAGCTGCCACGTTTATCCGACGACCTGTTATGACCACCCTCGTGATGCTCAGCATCTGCCTGTTTGGCCTCATGGCATACCGCAAACTGCCTGTAAGCGATCTCCCGAATGTGGACTTTCCGACCATCCAGGTAACCGCATACCTCCCTGGTGCCAGCCCTGAAACGATGGCTTCAGCGGTGGCAACCGTTCTTGAGAAACAGTTTTCTACAATTGCTGGTATTGATTCGATGACATCCATGAGTGTACTGGGCAACTCACAGGTAATTATCCAATTCGCCCTGACTCGAGATATAGATGCTGCAGCTCAGGACGTACAGGCCGCAATTGCAAGTGCCGCACGGCAACTTCCTCCAGACATGCCTACGCCACCGTCCTACAGAAAGGTAAATCCAGCCGACCAGCCTATCCTGTATGTTGCCATCACAAGTCCTACGCTTCCCCTCTACTCCCTTGACGAATACGGACAGTCACTTATTGCCGAGAGAATTTCCATGATCAACGGCATCGCACAGGTGGTGGTTTATGGATCGCAGAAATATGCGGTTCGCGTACATGTAGACCCTCTGAAACTTTTCTACAGAGGCATTTCACTGGATGAAGTAGTGCAGGCTGTTCAGAAAGGAAACGTTAATCAGCCAACAGGCATTTTGTACGGATCACATCGTGCATTCACTGTTCAGTCCGACGGACAACTGCAGACCGCAAATGAATACAAGCCTCTTATCGTATCATACAGGAACGGGGCTCCAGTCAGACTTGAAGAAATCGCAACCCCCTTCGACAGTGTCGAGAACGACAAGATCGCAGCATGGTATTGCGCAAGCAACTCCATGCAAAGAGCACTTTTCCTTGCCATTCAGCGACAACCAGGGATGAATACCGTCCAAGTCTCTGACGCATGCAAGGAGGTAATAGAAAGTCTTCGATCTCAACTCCCTGAGTCTGTATCTCTCAAAATCTTGTATGATCGCAGTATACCCATTCAGAGATCTGCGGAAGATGCCCAGTTCACGCTGCTCCTTACTTTTTTTCTCGTAGTTCTTGTAATATTTGTTTTTCTGCGTTCAGTGACGGCCACCATTATCCCCGTCATGGCACTTCCGATGTCCATTATTGGCACCTTCACAGTGATGTACATACTTGACTACAGCCTGGATAATTTATCACTCATGGCACTCACACTGGCAATAGGTTTTGTTGTGGACGATGCCATTGTCATGCTTGAAAACATCGTAAGACATCTCGAAATGGGCAAATCGAGGATGCAGGCGGCGTTCGATGGAGCGCACGAGATCGGATTCACAATTGTTTCGATGACAATATCCCTCGCGGCGGTCTTTATACCTGTCTTGTTCATGGGCGGCATAGTGGGAAGACTTTTCAGGGAATTCGCCGTAACGATCGGTTCCGCAGTACTCATTTCCGGGGTTATATCACTGAGTCTCACTCCCATGATGTGCAGCAGGTTCCTTCGTCCTCCGGCATCAATACATCATGGTAAAATTTACCTCTTCACTGAACATGGGTTCAACGCGATGCTGAATTTTTATGCCCGAACACTTAAATGGGCTCTAGATCATCGCCGCCCCGTCATGCTGTTCTCTCTTGTCATCTTAATTGGAACTTTCGTACTTTTTAAAATAGTGCCAAAAGGTTTTTTGCCAAACGAAGATCAGGATCGGATCCAAATTATGACTGAGGCAGCGGAAGGATGCTCTTACGCGGCCATGGTCAACCTGCAGCTGCAGATCACTCAAATTGTGCTCAATGACCCTGACGTCAAAGAATTGATGTCCAGTGTTGGCAGCGGAAGAATCTCGGTTGGAAATGTCGGACGCATGTTTGTAAGACTTCAGCCAAGGGCTGAACGTAAGGCAACAGCTGAAGAAATTGTTCAGAGGTTTAGAGGAAAACTATCAAGAATCCCGGGCATCAAGGCTTTTCCACAAATACCGGCATCCCTTCAGGTAGGTGGAATGTCGACAAAAAGTCAGTACCAGTATACATTGCAGGGACCCAACATAAGTGACCTGTATCGATACTCAGACATCCTGCTTGAGAAAATGTACGATATGCCAGGTCTGGTCGACGTTACCAGCGATGTACAGCTGAAGAATCCTGAACTAAGAGTAGAAATAGACCGTGACCTGGCGTCATCGCTGGGAGTATCAGCCTCCCAGATAGAAAACACGCTTTACAACGCCTACGGGTCAAGGCAGGTATCGACAATTTACACACCTAACAACCAGTATCAGGTAATTATTGAACTCAAACCCGAAGACACGAAAGACCCCTCAATGTTATCAATG